>Ga0209542_10001136_pt1 | contig 63544 bp, 88 predicted proteins | sample RifCSPhighO2_01_FD_184028 | JGI IMG/M metagenome (GOLD analysis project Ga0209542, IMG submission 184028) | Soil microbial communities from Rifle, Colorado - Rifle CSP2_plank highO2_0.1 (SPAdes) (version 2) | ecosystem: Environmental > Terrestrial > Deep subsurface > Rock core/Sediment ...
ACCATATTGGGTCCTGACAACCACCGCATGAGTAAACGATGGGGGAATGTCATCAACCCGACCGATGTTGTTGAAAAATATGGCGCTGATACGGCTCGTGTCTATGAAATGTTTATGGGTCCTTTGGAACAGGATAAATCATGGAATGATAATGCCGTGCAAGGCGTTCGAAGGTTTTTAGTCCGGATTTGGAACTTAGTTCAAGATGAGAAAAAGTCACTGGCAGATACTTCTTCTGAAACACTGCAGCGATTGTTGCATAAGACTGTCCAGATAGTCAGTGACGATACAAAAAATCTTAAATACAATACAGCCATTGCACGGTTTATGGAATTTACGAATTTATGGATGAGACAAGGAGAGCAATTATCAAAAGATGATACGAAGACATTCTTAAAATTATTAGCACCATACGCGCCGCATATGACTGAAGAACTATATCAAAAGATCAAGGGATCTCTGGCGAAGCCAGATCTCGCTCCGCGAGAAAAAGATCAAGTGATCAAAGAATACAAATCAATACACTTAGAATCTTGGCCGTCCTATGATGAAAAATTGATTCAAGAAGACAACGTGACGATTGTTGTGCAGGTAAATGGGAAAGTACGACAGACTCTAGATGTCAGACATCAGACTGCAGAAAATAAAGTAGAAGTTATTGCATTGGTACAACAAGACGAAAAAGTAAAGAAATACTTGGAAGGAAAACAGATCAAACAAGAAATCTTCGTTCCGGGAAAACTGGTGAATTTTGTGGTTTGACCGGCTTATAACTCAGAGGCCAATTTAAATCCGTTTCGTTTATAAAACTTATCAAAGCTGAATATAGCATCAGCGTCATACTTTTCTGCAACCGTTGCCACAATCGCATCAAAAATAGTGTTTTTCTTACTTGATCGTGGATTCATGTAGTTACGTGCACTTTTTAATGTTTGCTGGTTAACTTCAGCAACAAATACTGTTGGTTCTATCATATACTGGATTGTACCAATTGCGCTTGCCGTACTGTTCAAAACTCGCTGCATATGGGTTGCTGATTCGGCTATTGTTGTTGCAGGATAAATCAAAAAGGCGTTTAGATCAGCCAACCTCTGGGAAATTGTCATTGCTTCACCGTGAAGTTCATCCTTAGGATTTGTTTGAGCGATAATAGCGTCGCTATCAACAACGACTCTTGGTGGTTTGCTCATCATCTTTACTCCAGTCTTTATCCCATAACAATTCATCGATCCTTCGGGCGCTATCTTTCGGCCCCTTCATCTTATACTTCTTTCCCAAATCTGCTAATTTCAATAGAACTTCAGCACCACTGTTACTATGCATGTTTAATTCTTTGAGTCCTTTTGCCAAAGCAGTTCGTATTATTTCGGCTTTACTTTTTTTATACTGTTTAACCAACGTTTGTATCTGCTTGTGTAATTGTTCCGGTATATAGAGATAGGTTTTTAACATAATAAATCTATACTAACATGTTGTACGACATGTTGTCAACAGCTTAAAACAGAAACAGACTGCTTGAAGGCAATCTGTTTCTCAAGAATACGCTGTAACTTATGTTATCGAACAGCTCTCTTTAGCGTCTTGCCGGCAGTAAATCCGGGAGTCTTTCGTGCCGTAATCTTAATGGCTGCACCGGTTTGTGGGTTGCGCCCGGTACGAGCGGCACGTTTTCTCACTGAGAATGTCCCAAATCCGGTAATAACCGCTTTATCTCCTCGTTTCAGAGAATCAGCAATAGCATCAAAAATAGCATCGACTGCTTCTTTTGCTGCTTTTCGTGTTAAGTCTGCTTTTCGCGCGACGTGCTCGACTAAATCTGCTTTTGTCATATAGTTTCACCTCCCTTAGAAGCTCTTTACGAGCTTGTGAGTATTAGAGCTTCTTAGGCCCGTCCGAAGCGAATATTTTGTTTGCGAAGATGTAAACTTCGAAACAAACATGAGCGAAGGAGGGCTAGCTCATTTATATCAATTTAGGTTGTACTTACTGGCTAACTTAATTTAGCCTATTATTGCAATATAAACAATCTACACTGTTTAAGAAAGGTTGTCAAGAAGGGAAAATCTATTTTACTACTTCTGTTACCTGAAGTTCTCTGATGAGGGTTATCTTGATGCTTCCCGGGAATTGAGGGAATTTTTGTTTTATACGGTCTTTTATTTTCTGAGCGGTGATCATGGTTTGAGAATCGTCCAGATTTTTCGGATCAACGATGACGCGAATCTCCCGTCCCGCCTGCATGGCATACACATCTTCAATCCCGGGGAATTCTTTTGGAATTGCCTCGAGCTCTTTCATACGTTTGACATATTCGCCCAGATCTTCCATACGGGCTCCGGGCCGAGCTCCTGAAATGGCATCCGAAATATATACCAATACTGCCTCGACTGACGGAAAAGGAATATCTTCATGGTGAGCGGCGACACATCCTACCACTTCTTTTGGCATGTTATGTCGTTTCAAAAGCTCAACACCCAACTCTACATGATTTCCTTCTTTATCCATGACTACTTTTCCAATATCGTGCAGAAGACAGCCGAGTTTTACGATATTTACATCAACACCTACCTCATGAGCCAATTTAATACCCAGTTTTGTTTCCTCCAATGTGTGAGCAATCATATTTTGGCCATACGAAAAGCGAAATTTAAATCTTCCTAAAAGTGCTATCAGTTCTTTGGGTAAATTGTACACTTCGACCGTATGAGCGAGCTTTTCTCCCTCTTCATACATGATTCGGTCGATTTCTTTTCTCACTTCCTGAATCATTTCTTCGATGCGGGCGGGCTGAATACGACCATCTTTTATTAAACGAAGGAGAGCGACCCGCGCAATTTCGCGCCTGACGGGATCAAATGAAGAGAGGCGGATAATTCCTGCTTCGTCTAAGTCAACATCCACGCCTGTTGCTTTTTCGAACGTTCTAATATTGCGGCCATCTTTTCCGATGATGCGGCCTTTAATTTCTTCATCCTGAACTTTGACCGTGGAAACGGTATATTCTGCAACGTAATCAGTTGCGGCATGCTTCATGGCATCGACTAAAATTTCTTGTGCTTTCGCTTTTGCTTCCTGTTGGGCCTTTTCTTGTGCAGCCTTTATTTCTTCCGCAATATCCTTTTGGAGTTTTTGTTCCCATTTATCAATGACCAATTTTCTCGCTTCATCTGAGGTGAGCTTTGATGATTTTTGGAGATTGCTCGTAAGTTCTTCCTCGCGCTCTTCGAGATTCTTTTCTTTTCGTTTCAGTTCCCTTTCAAACGCATCTAATTCGAGTTTCCTTTTTTCCAAAAGATTTTCACGTTTTAAGATCTCTTCGAGAATTTTTTTATCATCAGATGACTGATCTGATTTTCTGTTAAGAAGTGACATTATTTACTAGTACGTACGGTGAAAGAAGGCGTATTACACGCGACTGAGAGTTTCAGTGATGGTTGCTGTGATCAACATACTGCGTTTATATACGATCTTTCTTTTCTTTTAATACCGTGGGGATATTGTATCGTATTTGGGGAAAATATTCAATAAAAGGTTTTTAAAGAGATTCAAAACTTCTCCAAGGAAAGAAAAAAGCCAAGGCTATTAAAACTACACCAAACAACAAAACAATAATATGAGTTACTTTCTGTGCCACTAATGTGCCTTTAGTAATTTTAGATGTTGTTCCTCTTAACATATTCCCAAATTCTATTTGCGATCGTAAATAGGAGTCAGAAAATCCTAGTATTCCAACAACGATAAATAATATACCAAATATAATTAATATCACTTGATAAAATTCCATATTTTAATACTAATATAGTTTTTAACTTTTTACAATATAAGAGTTTGAGTTAAATCTGTTTATGATGGACAATTTCATATGGACTAAAGCCATTTCTTTGGTAAAACGAATTGGCTGGGGTGTTGTTAAAAAGTGCATGAACCCTTAGCTGGGTAATAGTATTTTGCTTCATATATTCCGCCACTTTTTGTATAAGTTCTTTCCCGATGCCTTTTCCTCTATAATTTTCAGAAACAAATATATCAGAGATAAAACCATATTGCGGATTAATATCCAGTACAACTTCGTCATGTTCTATCCAGCATGCTATGAATCCTACGGCCGTTTCATTAAATTGGGCAATATAAATTTTCCCTTGATTGTTGGTCATCTGTTTTATCAAAAAATCAAAGTACTCGTGTGCCATTTGACTACCCGGTACTTTTTTTGGATCCAGAGACCGCTCATAATCATGGAGAAGGGTGATCATGTGTATCAATTCAGGCCGATCGTTTTCTGTATATTCGCGAATCGAGATCATACGTATAGTATAACATTCAACCTTCGTCATTCCCGCGAAGGCGAGATCAGGTCCGGAATGACATTACTGAATATAGTAATATAAGAGCTATGCGGGTTAAAGATCTTCCTTTATTTAAACGTCCGCGGGAGAAATTGTTTGAAAAGGGACCACAAGCTCTGAAAGATTATGAATTATTAGCAATTTTATTGAGGACTGGTTACGAAGGAAAAAGTGCTCTTGAAGTTGCCCAACGGATTCTTTCCCAACATTCTCTTGAAAAATTATTTTCTCTTTCAATCGATCAGTTGAAGAAATTAAAAGGTGTCGGTTTGTCACGCGCCGCAATTATTTCAGCGGGTTTTGAATTGTCAAAACGGACATGGGATGGAAATTCTCTTCATGCAATTACGTCGATAACTGACATATTACGTTTAATTCAGGAACTTCGAACAAAACATCGGGAGCATTTGGTTGCTCTTTATTTAAATGCCCGAAATCATCTGATTGAAAAACAGATAATTTCAATCGGATCGGTCACGGAAGGAATTGTGCATCCACGTGAAGTATTTTCACCGGCACTAAAACTAAATGCCGTCCACATTATTCTTTCCCACAATCATCCATCGGGTGATCCAAGTCCTTCTCTTGATGATATTGCAATAACAAAACGGTTGATTAAAGCAGGGAAGTTGTTGGGAATTGAACTGCTTGACCACGTGATTGTTTCAAAAGAAAACCACTACAGTTTTCGAGAGGATGGATTGATTTAAGATTTATTTTCCTTATTAGTTAAAAACTTGCTCAAATCGGACCGCGTCTGCCACTACGTATCCATTCGTATTCGTTGTTTGTACTTCAACAAAGCCACTGGTTGGGCTAAAATGATATGTTCCGAGGAGTACCCATTGTCCACCGTTTAGTGTTTGATTCACTGTTACTGTAGCTACAGCATTTGTATGACTAATACGATATGGTACATTGGTGGCTTGTTTAGGATTGCTGACGTATCGTACATATACCCGATATGAGCTACTTGGCAAGCTCGGTGTCCATCGGGCTGATTTTCGCCCTTTCTGATTGTTATTGTCATGTAGATAGTTTGATCCGATATAACCAGTTCCCACAGAGCTTGCTTTCCACGTTCCCACTTTTGTAAATCCGAAACTTACGTTATCGATAGTAACGGTATAAGGGATTGGTGTAGGAGTGGGCGTGCTGGTCGGTGTTGGAGTATTAGTGGGAGTTGGTGTGTTAGTAGGTGTAAGAGTCGCAGTTGGCGCTGTTGAACCAATTCCTATGCTTGGTGTCGGCGAAAAAGCCGGACCCGTATACCCTATATCGACGTTATCTGATACAGACAAGGAAGCCCGCGTTTCTGATGAAAAATTTCCTTCGGAGAGTAATAAAACAATAAATCCAAGCGAGAAGATAGAGAAGAAAAAAAGTTTTTTATTGGTGAATCGAAATACCATAATGATGAAGTTAACAATACTACTATCAAGGTATCTTGTCAATAGGTTTATATTGTTATATCAAACTTTATTTTCCTTCTGGATGGTTTTCCAGTGATAAAGATAGAGGGGAATGCCGACAAGAATCATGGAAATGGCTCCTGAAAATTCACGTTGTCTATTTCTCGTATTTTCTTCTTCCTGCTGTTTTTTCTGCTCTTCCTCGCGTTGTTTTAATTCTTCAGGAGAAAAATTTTCTGTTCCCGGTTCTTTACTGACAGGCGCCGAATAATAGGAGTATTGATCAGCTCCCTGAAAAATATATACTTTCATCCCGAGCTCAACGAGCCGTATGAGACCAATCACCGTTATCAACAAGCCAACAAATGAGAATAAATAAAGATAAAGAAGGCGAATGCTGAATCGTTGCATATATTTATAACATCAGTATACCATGTGATAAAATGTTGGGATCATGAATAATCATCTCGTTTGCCCCCACTGTAAAAAAGAAATTGAAATTTCTGAAGCATTTCGACATCAAATTCAAGAAGAAGTAGGTAAAGAATTAACTGAAAAACATCAGAAGGAGATAGAAGACCTAAGACATAAGATGCAAGAAGAGATACAAAAGAAACTACATAAACAATTTGAAGAAGAACAAGAAGAATTAAAAGAAGAATTAATAGAGAGCAAAGAACGGATCGCGAAATTCAGAGAACAGGAATTGGATCTCAGGAAGAAAACTCGTGAACTTGAAGAACAGAAAGAAGAAATGGCTTTGGAAGTTGAAAAGAGACTATCAGAAGAAAAGAAGCGTATTGAAGAAACGGTGTTAAAACGTGCACTTGAAGAACACAGGTTGAAGGATCTGGAGAAGGAAAAAGTAATCAATGATTTAAAAAAGGCACTCGAAGAAGCGCAAATAAAAGCGGCTCAAGGCTCTCAACAGTTACAAGGTGAAGTATTTGAACTGGATATCGAGGATTTACTGCGGACGTCATTTCCCCAGGATTCTATTGAAGAAGTTGGAAAGGGAATAAAAGGTGCGGACGTAAAGCATATTGTTAAAAGTAGAATGGGGAAGCCCTGCGGTGTCATATTGTGGGAAATAAAACGGACAAAAAACTGGACTGACGGATGGATTGATAAACTAAAAACTGATGTGCGAAATGAAAAGGCAAATGTGCCCGTTATTGTGACCACCGCACTTCCGGCGGATATTGAAAATGGATTAGGAATAAAAGATGGCGTCTGGATTTGCTCATTCAATTTTATCTTGCCTTTAGCAATGCTTCTGCGTGATCGTTTACATGATGTGGCAAAAGAACGATTCATACAAAATAACCGAGGGAGTACGACAGATTTGGTTTATGACTACGTCACGGGTCACGAATTTAAACAGCAAGTTGAGGCATTGGTCGAAGTGTTTGCCGAGATGCAGAATCAAGTGCATAAAGAGCGCATTGCCTATGAAAAATCATGGAAGCAGCGGGAAGCACAAGTACGGAAACTATTTTTATCGACGGCATCTATTTACGGCTCCATGCAAGGACTTATTGGTTCATCCATGCCGCAAGTCAGAGGACTGGAACTCGATGAATTAGAGAGCGGGGAGTAGTAGCGGTACTCTTGTTGTTTCATTATGTTTAAAGGACCGTTTTCTTACTCGTTTAATTCGAAAAATGGCACCACAATTCGGATCAGGACAGGCAATATCAGTGTCAGTTGTCATCCAATCATTAGGATGAGTCAGGCGTTGTTTAGCAGGAAGCAGGGGTAGTAGTGCTGCAAGAGGATAGAGGGGAAATGACTGCTTGGGAGGTAACGTTAGATTTTCGCCGCTCAGTTCAAAATAATCTCCCACTTTATGATTACACACCATGTGCATACCGCTTCGGCAGGAAACTACTTCTACCCGTAAATCATAGAGTTCAAATTCATCATGATTATTATTCATGGGGAGCTTCTTGAACGCGCGTAAGCTGATAAGGGTTTGACTGAATGATTGAACCGTCAGGTAATTCTACTAATCTGAAATTCCCCCCAAATTTGGTAGGAACGAGACCAACAACTTTTCCCTCTAGTTGTCCTGCTTGAACAGTATCTCCAACTCCAGGAAGATCGGGATCTAATGGTGTAACTGATACAGTTTCATAACGTCTCATGGTTTTATATATTTAAATCTGTCTTTCTGTAGTTCTTTTGATCCGCGGGTGACGGTTGCGATGCCGACGCCGAGTTTCTCCACAATCTCGTGCTGCGGAATCAGCTTTTTCAGCATTTTTACTATTTGTAACCGTGTCGGAATTTCCTCCAGTTCCTTTGGTGTTAAAATGCCATACAAAAAATCCAACATTTCTCCCCGTGTTTTAAAAGAAAGCAAGGTGTCTGCTAATTCAAATAATTCTTTCTTAAGCTGCATATGAAGATACTAGTATACTAGTAAAATAGTATATTGTCAAGGCGCATTGATAATTTAATACTGTATTCATACTTCACGAACAATTGACAGTGTAAAAGAGAAGTGATGTAATGAGCGTATGCGGTATTACGCTCCCTATCGATTTCTCGTGTATACGATTATTTCGGGAATCTGTCTCTATAGTTTTTTATCGCATGCCTCCATTTCACACGCTCAAAGTATTACTCTATCCTCAGTACAAATTCAAGCGGCAAGTAAAACAGCAACCATTGGAAAAGGGTCTGTCGGACTTTCCGCATTAGCATACGATCAAAACAACAATCCGATATGGAGCGGCGTGACATATGAATGGGGTATAAGCTCTTCAAATTCGGTCGGCTCTCTCAATCCTTTGCAGGGAACGATCAGTAACTTTACACCTTTCAAGACCGGTACGGGAGACGTATTTGTCATTGCCCGTATGGGTAATCAAATGCAGGCTGTTGGTGTACAGATGACGGTTGTTGCTCCTCCGAGCCCTGCCGATATTAGTGGAGATGGAAAAGTAACAGTTACCGATCTTTCAATACTTTTATCAAATTTTGGAAGGGTGAGTTCAGTTTCTATTTCCGGTGATGTGAACGGCGACCGGCGTGTCAATATCCAAGATCTCTCATTGCTACTTTCTAATTTTGGGAGTTGAAAATAAGACGATATGTCAAAAAGAAACATAGCCAGCAAAAATGGAGGACCTGAACATAACGAAAACGATTTTTATTTTGACGATTGTCCTGTTTGCCAAGCGATGAAAAAAGAGGGCATTAAAATGCAACGGGTCGATGACGATTATGATAAGAATTTGTATGAAAACGGATTTAGTATGGCGCCGATTACCAAAAGGCAGGTAAAGATTATTAAAAAGGCAGTAGTGACCAAGTCAAAGAGCTAAACTTTTCAGACTAAACCTTGTCATATAATACGAGCTCCGTTATACCTTCAAAGTGTTTTTTGTTAAATGTAGCCAATTGAAAGAAATTGACAATTGCCGTTGCTGCAACTAATGCATCAGCAAGAACAAGATGCCGGTATTTACGCAATAATTCTCCTGCTTTTTGTGAAATTGTTTTATCAGCGAGAATTATGTTTAACTTGTTTAACAAACGATTTACCTTTTGTCTCTGTTTGAGCTGTGTGATACTTTTCCCTCTCCAAAGTTCAGTAATTGTTACAGATGCTATTGACGGTTGAGAGTCATTTTCAGAAAGGAGTTGTTTAAAAGCAGTTGATTGTTTTGATTGACGAAGATAATCAATGATAATATCGGTATCAATTACCAACCCTCTTGTGTTCGTTTTGCCCATAATTTTTCGAGCTTGTTGTATCTTACTTTTTTCAGATATTGTGAGGGTGAATCTTTTGTCCAATCAGGTTTGTCAGCAATTCTATATGGCATTGTTTGAGGAGTAATATCAACAGGAGAGACAATAAGAAGCCCTTCCCAATCAAATATATTAAGAAGCTCTCCCTTTTTTAGGTTAAGCTTTTTTCTATATTTAGTAGGAACTGTTATAACACCTCTGTCCATTAATTTCACAAGTTCGCCAACTGGCATAGTAGTTTTCATAATATATTCCTTTCTGTAATACAGAATAACAAGTAATACAGAATAAGTCAAATTGAAAAGAAAAACCCTCCTTGCAATGGGATTTATCCCCATTAAAATCGTTTGCGCATTATAGAGTGGTTCTGATTTTGTTGGAGGTTGATAAAGAATGACAAATAAAACTACTGCTGATTCTTAGGATGATATTACTTTACATTTTCACACTCACGTCTACGCCGGCAGGAAGCTCAAGATGCATGAGAGAATCAATCGTTTTAGGAGTTGGTTTCATGATGTCAATCAGCCTCTTGTGTACTTCAATTTGAAAATGTTCTCGTGCGTCTTTATCGACAAAGGGAGATTTATTAACGGCAAATTTTGTTTTCTTAGTTGGGAGAGGAATTGGTCCGATCACACCAGCACCGGTCCGGACAGCAGTGTCCAGGATTTTTTGGCAGCTTTGATCTAGAATTCTACTGTCGTATGCTTTTAAGCGTACGCGTATTCGTCCTTGAGCCATAGTGTGATCTTAAAGAGCTAACTATTTACCCTGAATTAATTGAAGGGTTATTCAACAATTTCGGTGATAACACCGGCGCCGACGGTTCTTCCGCCTTCACGAATAGCAAATCGGAGACCCTTTTCAAGTGCAACCGGAACCGTCAATTCAACATCCATCGTAATGTTGTCTCCCGGCATTACCATTTCAGTTCCTTTCGGAAGCGTGATACCGCCGGTTACGTCAGTTGTTCGAATATAGAATTGTGGTTTATATCCGGTAAAGAAAGGAGTGTGTCGTCCGCCTTCTTCTTTGGTTAAGACATAAATTTCTGCTTTAAATTTCTTATGGGGAGTAATGGAGCCTGGCTTTGCAATAACTTGGCCGCGTTCAATATCATCTTTTTCAATTCCTCGCAATAACAATCCGACATTGTCTCCGGCTTGTGCATCATCGAGTGTCTTTCTAAACATTTCAATACCGGTGACAACCGTTTTCTTTGAGTCGCGAATACCGACGATTTCAACCTCTTCATTAACTTTTAATTGTCCTCGTCCGACACGACCGGTTACGACCGTACCACGACCTTTGATGGAGAAGACATCTTCAACCGGCATTAAAAATGGCTTTTCAAGATCTCGGACCGGCTCGGGAATATAGCTGTCTACGGCATCCATGAGTTCTTCAATTGATTTTTCATATTGTGCGTCTCCTTCAAGAGCTTTAAGAGCTGATCCTTTAATAATCGGTGTTTTATCACCATCATACTTATACTTTGTAAGGAGTTCTCGAATTTCCATCTCAACCAGTTCAACCAATTCTTGATCTTTTACCATATCCATTTTGTTTAAGAAAACAACGATTGCGGGTACATTCACTTGTCGTGCCAAAAGAATATGTTCACGCGTTTGAGGCATTGGTCCGTCGGGAGCTGAAACCACCAGTATTGCTCCGTCCATCTGAGCAGCGCCCGTGATCATGTTTTTAATATAGTCGGCGTGGCCTGGTGCATCAATATGAGCATAATGACGCTTTGTTGTTTCATATTCCATGTGTGAAATATTGATTGTGACACCACGTTCTTTTTCTTCAGGAGCATTATCAATGTCTTCGTATTTCTTTGCTTTAGCAAGACCTTTCTTTGCAAGGACGTTAGTAATTGCGGCGGTTAATGTCGTTTTACCATGATCGACATGACCGATAGTTCCGATATTAACGTGTGGTTTTGTTCGTTGAAATTTTTCTGCCATGTTTTTAGCTAAAAAACTTGTTAGCACTCTCTGCTAACAATGAACTTATATTATACTTGCTTAGGTTGCCTTGTCAACCCTCAGTTTTTCTTGTAAATTTTTAGGCACTTCAGCATAGTGAGATGGTTCGATATACGGAACGGCGCGGCCTTGCGTTAAGCTGCGGACGGTCGTGACATAACCCGTGAGTTCGGCAAGCGGACAATGTGCCGTTATAATGGTTGTTGTTCCTCGTTTTTCGGTTCCGAGAATCTGTGCGCGTTTTGATGATAAGTCTCCAATAATAGCGCCTAAAAATTCATCAGGTGTCGTTACTTCGACTTTCATGATCGGTTCAAGAATGGTAGGGCCCGCTTTCTTAACTGCATCCTGCAAAGCCATAGATCCGGCAATTTTAAATGCAATTTCAGATGAATCTACATCATGGTAGGATCCGTCATACACCGTAACGGTCATATCAACCATGGGATAACCGGCATAGACACCTTTTTCCATGGCCTCTTTAACACCTTTTTCGATAGCAGGGATAAATTCTCCCGGAATGGTGGCTCCCTTGATCTTATTGACAAATTCGTATCCTTCTCCCGGGCCTTTCGGTTCAATAATGATCAGACAATGACCATATTGGCCGTGTCCTCCGGTTTGACGAATATATTTGCCTTCTCCATCTGCTTTTTTGGTAATCGTTTCTTTATATGCTACTTGTGGTGCACCGACATTGGCGGCGACTTTAAATTCCCGAAACATCCGGTCGACTAATATTTCCAAGTGAAGCTCTCCCATACCGGCAATAATGGTTTGATTCGTTTCATGATTAGTTTTAATCCTGAATGTCGGGTCTTCTTCTGAGAGACGTTGTAAGGCAATTCCCATTTTTTCTTGATCTGATTTTGTTTTAGGTTCAATTGCCAAAGATATAACGGGTTCTGGAAACGTGATGGATTCCAGTAAAATGGGTTTGTCCTGATCTGCAAGTGTATCGCCCGTTCCCGTATTTTTTAATCCGACGACGGCAACGATTTCTCCCGCATAGGCTTCTTTTATTTCCTCGCGCGTGTTTGCATGCATCAGCAGAAGCCGTCCGACGCGCTCTTTTTCCCGCTTTCCAACGTTGTAAATATACGATGAAGACGTAATTTTCCCTGAATAGATGCGAACATACGTTAACTTTCCGACATGAGGATCTACTTGAATTTTAAAAGCAAGCGCTGAAAATGCCTCTACAGGAGTTAATTTTCTTTCAAGCTTCTTGCCCGTTTCAGGATGTTGTCCGGTAACATGATCAATATCTGTTGGTGCTGGCAAATAGTCAATGACTGCATCAAGAAGCGGTTGAACTCCTTTGTTTCTCAAAGAAGATCCGGCATAAATCGGTACTAATTTATAGGCTATAACCGCAGCACGCAGAGCTTTTTTTAATTCTTCAAGCGTTGGCTCTATCCCTTCCAGATATTTTTCAAGAAGTTTGTCGTCTGTTTCAGAAATCTGTTCAACAAGTTTATTTCGGTATTCTTCGACCTTGTCTTTCATATTTGCTGGAATCGTGTCAGATACCTCATATTTCGCTCCGAGTTCATAAGATCCCCAGATGAGCGCCTTTTTACTTAACAGATCAACGGTGCCTTTAAAATCTGATTCTGCACCAATAGGGAGAACCATAATAGCTGGATTGGCGCCGAGACGATCACGAATGCTTTGAACCGTTGCTAAAAAGTCTGCGCCGACTTTGTCCATTTTATTGACAAAACAGAGGCGGGGGACTTTATATTTATCCGCCTGATGCCAAACGGTTTCAGACTGTGATTGAACGCCTTCCTCAGCATCAAGAACGGTTATGCCGCCATCGAGTACGCGAAGAGAACGTTCAACTTCAGCGGTAAAATCAACGTGTCCTGGTGTATCGATAATATTGATGCGATGATCTTTCCAAAAGGTAGTCGTTGCCGCCGATACGATGGTAATACCTCGCTCTTTCTCTTGTTCCATCCAATCCATCTGCGTGGTGCCTTCATCAATGTCACCAATTTTATAACTCTTTCCTGTATAGAAAAGAATTCGCTCGGTTGTGGTCGTTTTTCCCGCGTCGATATGGGCAATAATGCCGATGTTTCTAATTTTGTCCAAGGGGACTTGTTGTGTTCTGCTATCTGCCATAAGGGATAGATTATAGCAGGTTGAGCTTAAAATGACAATTCTGTATAAAATACGAAGTTGCTTATCTCTTTCTTAATCATACACCTTTTGAAGTCTCTTGAGGGCTAAAATATAGGCAATTGCCTGATTGTATACCCCCACGAGAGGAAATTTTAACTCGGAGAATTATGAGATGTTTTTTTCCGCAGTGCAAAAAAAAGAGCAATACGAAGTCCAAGTGTCGTTACGGAAAAAAGAAACAAAAACAAACTTTGCGGTGGCAATAATGGATCAAGCGTTTCAAACCAGTTAATCCAAGTGGTGTATCTCAGAAGTGTAACGTGAATCATAAATAAAACGATAGCGATATAACCAACGCGCAGCAATTTTCGCCAGAGAATTGCACCAAGACGCGCCGGCATATCCCAGTTTGAAACACCGACCATCATGGTAAAGATAACCAGTGCAATAAGTGGTGAAATATAAGTAAGAGGAGCAATTCGATACAGTGATAATGATAAAATGCCTCCGGCGTATAGTTGCAATGACAATACGGCATGTATGAGTACCAATACAAAACCAACAACACCGTACTGTTTTCGATGACCTAATTTCCGTATACCAATACGCCAGAAATATGATAATCCGCTGAGGATAAACGAAAGATTTATCAGTATAATGCCAGCAAAAGAACAGGCAAACTCGAAAGTAAAAATCGTCACGGTGCGCGTCTGCAAATATTGATAGAGTATGGAAAATAAGACGAGTGCTAGCCCAAACCAAATTGCTTCAATCCATACCTTCATCGTTTGTGGTTTCATGATGATTTAGTATAGAAAATCCAATCAATTTATGCCAGTGGGTTTTCTGTGCGGGAGCTATTGAGGTTTATTTGCCTGGTCAATCAAAAGAGAAAATTCATCGAGGCTTCCGGGACGTATTTTTTCACCGTTTAAGAAAAAGGTTGGCGTTGCGTTAACTCCGGCACGGACCCCACTGTTATAGTCATTGTTAATTTTATCTTTCAATTCCTGTGCCTGATAATCTGCTTCGAATTGTTCTTTGTTTAATTCAAGTTCTTCAGCATAGGCAAGGAATGTTTCATCGGGATTGCCGACTTCTGCCCATGCATCTTGCCGTTCAAATAACAGATCATGCATCTCCCAAAATTTTCCTTGTTTTCCCGCAGCTTCTGCAGCCTGTGCCGCCTCGTCCGCATTTTCATGTTGTGTGAGAGGAAAATGACGATACGCAAACATAAATTGGTCTCCTTTTTCTTCGACGAGCTGCTTAACAACGGGATAGTACTGACGGCAAGCCGGACACTGAAAATCGCTATATTCTATAAGGAGTGTTGCGGATTCAGTTGCACCTTTTGTATGATCAGTTGCGTTGATTGATTGAATTTCCGGGATGGTTCCGGGAGGAGGTGGAGTAAATGCAACTTTTAGAAAAAAACCGAGTCCAATTAATACAGCAATACCAACTCCCCATCCGATATATTTCTTTGAGGAATCCTGTTTTTGTTTTTTTTCTTCGATTTCTAAACGCTGTTGTCGCTTTAACTCTCGACGTTCTTTCTTGGTAAGTTTTTTATTGTCTGAGTCCATTGCAGATGATTATAACGAAGTGACGATGTTCATGCAAGAGCGTGAATTGATCGGGTGCGATATATAAATACCATATTGTCAGAAAAAAGGGTGTTTGTTATACTGCAAAGCAGTTCGCAAATATCACAAAAAGACCGTTACGACGGGCTTTTTGTGTTTATTTCTATCAAAGGGGGTAGTATAGAGGGTGATTTGAAACATATAGTGGCAAGTGGAACGGTTTTAACGCGGCCATCATATATATACAAATATATACAAAACGAATCACTAAATATATCGTGGCGATCCCGGCTATGTACGATTTAGTTGCCAAATAGAAAAATTGAGAAACGAAGCGTACAATGCCCAAAAATAATAGGGGATAAGAAGAAGTCCTGCTATTCGGTCGATACGAAAAAACTTTACTATCAGAAGAAGAATCATTTCTGCTAAAATGACGATAATGAGTAACGCGCTCACTATATCCTTCATACCAAAAAAAACGATGGACCAATATGCGTTTATAACGAGATGGACATAAAACAGAAATAAAGAGGTGACTATAGTTGCATCTTCTGTTTTCTGCATGTACTGCCTTTTTTTCCATATGAGAAAAAGAGAAATTCCCATAAGGGTATACAATACTATCCAAACAGGACCAAATATCCAGTTGGGAGGAGTAAAAACTGGTTTTTCGAGTTGTGCATACCACGTGGGAATTGCAGATACGGTAAAAAATAAGCCTATGATACCAGCTGTCTGACAAAGAGCAATTGCTCCTACGAGTTTAATAAAATTATTCATACAGAATTATCACAAGATAGTGAATCCCGACCCGCCATGGCGGGGGAGAAACGATACAAATATTCCCGCCTGAGGCGGGACACAGAACGTGCAAAATACTACGTATGTTAATACGCAGTATTTTATTTTGGACTCATAGACATATCGTTGTCAAGATGGTCATAAATTTTGTTAGTGTATAATCTGTATATGCCAGCAATAGGTATCATTGCGGCTGCCGGGATCGTGCTTTTTAGCACGATTATTTCTACAAGGTCACGTCATCATGAGGAATCTCCCGTATTAAGTGCCCATATTGAGAGCTATGATATAACCCCCACGCCCACCAATACCCCGGCGCCGACAAATACTCCCACCCCGACGAATACACCTACTCCAACCAATACACCAACACCTATGCCGCCAACTCCTACACAATATTCATATACTGGAACAGATCTGGATAGCTGGTTTACCCGTTATAGTGACGAATATCATATTGACCGGAGTCTGCTTCACAACATAGCGCAATGCGAGTCCGGATTTAATGCAACGTCATATAATGCAAAAAACAATTACGGTGGCATGTATCAGTTTGCTGCGGGCACCTGGATCAGTACAAGAAATGCGATGGGAGCAGATCCGAATCTGGATCTTCGGTTTAATCCAGAAGAATCTATTAAAACTGCAGCTTTTAAAATCTCTCGTGGCGGGGCAGGCGCCTGGCCGGCATGTGGGAGATAAAGATATAATAATAGAAGTTATGAAAAGAACTTCCTGTCTTTTCAAATCAATTTTTGTATTACTGTTATTTCTATTTAGTGCCCGGTCAGCTTTTGCCGTAACGAACGTCTATGTGCAATACCATCTATGGTACTCAACGTATGACGTAAGTCCTGACTGGCGGCATCAAACCTGGCAGAACTGGAGCAAAAAATCATGGAGTGTTACAGGTGGAAGCGACGGGACTACTTTTTTAAGTCCATGGAGGCGTGAAACCGCTTCCCGCTTGGGACTTCCGTTGACCGGTCCGTACAGCTCGTTTACACAAAATGATGTTATTAAGTATCATTTTGAACTTGCCAAAGCCGCGGGAATTGATGGGATGTTTGCATCCGTTTATGACGGGGCGTGGAACCAGACGTTTACCAATCATCTAACTATTGCCAACCAAGTGGGGATGAAACTTGGAATAGAGGCGTATGGAGGAGTAGGGATCGATCATCCCAAACACGGATTAGCAAATGCGCGCGGTCTCCCGATGCAAAGTAACGGATGCCGCCTTTTTTATGAGGGGAACAAACAAGTAATTATTTCGCACCTCCAGTCGTTTGCAAGTAATCCGGCCTATTTACGGATTGACGGAAAGCCTGTTTTCTGGATTGCAAATTATCCAACTGGACAAACGTGGAGTGCACTATATAAACATGGAGATTCTCTATATCCTCAATCGGATTGTCCTACACCTTCAAACCAGACAATATATAACTGGGGAAATGTTGCCGATATGAAAAAGTGGATCAGTGAAGTAAAAGCGCAGGCAGGAGATTTTTACCTGGTCATGACCGGGTCAACCAAGGATTATCGGGGAGAAAGTTTCGCATCTATTCCGGAGATATATAGAATTGCAACTGCAGAAAACATTGGTGTATTTTTTAATACTTTCGGTGTTGACAAGCAAATTACCCCACTGTTAAACTCATCAACCAACCGCGATACGTATCTTGCTAATTATCGAAACAGTATAAATTTTGCAGTTGGCGATGCTGCTGGGAAGATGGCTTTCCATGTGTATCCGGCTTTTGACGAGCGGACACTGTTTCCGACTACGAGCGATAGAGGATCCGGTCTTTCAATACCTCGTACGGTCATAACACGGACCGGAAACGGGATGTTTCCTGAAAAAGAGGGATTTTTAAAAGTGTCTCTTGATATGGCAAAACAATACGATAAAGATGTATTTCTTGAGTCTTGGAATGACTGGAATGAACAACATCAGATAGAACCAGGTTTTAATTTTGCCAATTATTCTGAGTACGGCGATCACTTTGCGGCACTCAGGCGGATTTCGGAGATAAAAAATATAAGCAACCCGCAGTTTACGTACCCGCCTCTAAATACCCTGGACGAGCCTTTGCTTCGGTATTGCAGACATAAAGAATTTACTGGGGGTAAAGTACTGCTGCGAGGGAAATTCGGATTTGCCAAGGGAGCAACACAAACGAATGGGGCGCGCTTAACATTCATGTATAACAACGATGATTATAGTACTGTAACGCCTAGTTCCCGCAGTGACAACTTTAATTGGACTACATCTACGAACATTTTAAAAACATATAACGGCCAGGTTTCGTCGTTCTCAATAGATATTACTCGTTTTCTGGACAAACCGGCTCTTGTCTGGGGAATTGAATCAAACGGCGATCCTGGTTTCGACCAAATCTATTTTCCTGAACTAGTACTTGACTGGTATGGACAACAGATAAATCTAATAAACGCAGATTTGCTTAAAACCTTCAACTGGCAGAGCAGCGCAGGCCCGGTCAGTTTCGGTCAGAACAACAACCTAGGTGCTGTCTATTTAGCGGGGAATATTCAGCTTGAGGATACTAGTACCTATCCGCAAAGTGTTTTCATACATCCCAACTGGAATGTTGGTGGTGATACCTTTATGCATGCGGGTTTTGATTTCCTTAAACTTGCTCCGTTTATTCAAGACTGCATTCCAGCAAATACCCCTACTCCTACCAATACTCCTACACCAACTACCATTCCTATTCCCGGAGACAACAATCCAAAAGACGGGAAGATATCAGCTACTGAACTCTCTGCAATCTTACGAAGTTATTACACCAATACTGCTTCTTACGATACGAATGGTGATGCAAGAATAAACAGTTTCGACTTTCTCTTCATACGGCCGTATATAAACTAATCTTTTCGGATTATCTCACTTTTCCCAAGCGTTTCGTATTATATGTTTTATCGAGGGATGAAATCTCTAGATCGAGTTTTGCTTTGCTTGTGGGCACATAATTGTAGTTTACAAAAATTTCTTCTCCTTTTTTAATATCTTTGATTGCCCGGAAAATAGTGAGTTTATCCTGATAGTTATGAGCATATCGTGCATTCGGTCTATATGAGTGATTGTATAAACTGCCATACCCCAGTACGATTGCTATATATTCTTTATTCCACTCAAATATGTAATTGTTCAGCGGTGTGTCTTTGATCAGAGATTCCTGTTTTACTTCAATAAGAAGTATAGGGCAGCGCTCGATAATTTGATCTTTGCAAATATCTTCCACCGCAATAATCCCTCTGATTTTGAGGGTGGGAGATAAGCCGATTTTAATGGGAAGATACATATAAAGCTATCAATATTATTAATCTGTTTCCGTAATTATTTCAACCTCATTTGCGCCAAAAGTGAGCACTGGTAAATCAGGTGGTACGTTTTCATAAAACCATTCTGCTGCCTCTGGGGACTTTTCTTGTAATGCCGCGATTGCGGATTCTGTCAACACGGCATAAGATTCTCGTGGCGGTCCTGCTTGTCCCGTTGTAAAATCTTCCTCTCCTATAGAAGGTGGAAGGTTAACGGCTAACAGTTCCGTGCCAACCCATGCACTTCTCACATTTTCAGGAGCAGGACCCATTGGTGCCTGCGTGATTTTAATTCGTAAGATTTGAACTCCTGGTGGTGGAACTATGCCTGCTCGGATGAGCGCTTCTGCCAACTCATCCATATCCCCATCATCTCCACCCAGTGCCGCACGAATTTCTTTGATCCCTCCTGCTTCATGAATTGTTCTTATAACGTTTGCTAAGTATTCTATTCTTTCTTCTGTTGATTTGGTAAGCTTTGTCTCAATACCTGCACGTTCCATTACAGGTTTCCATATGCTATATCCAAAAACGGTCAGTGCGTCATTTATTTTGCCGATGATTCCAAACATTCTATCTTTCATATATGTAGCCTAGTATACACATACAGCATTTGTATATGCTTTTCTACTCTAGTTTGTCGGGGAAGGCAGGGTTGCACTGCCGCCGCACGACCCCCAGCCGCGCATTCTACTGTTAAACTATTCCCCGATTTACCCCTTGCATTTTATCACAAAATCCTCTAGTATTGGGTAAAAATATTTGACAGGTATTACTGTCATCCTGAGGATGAAATCCGAAGGATCCTATTAAAGTAAGGGATTGCTTCGTCATTTACACCCTCGCAATGACGATTGATTTTATGACACGCGGAAGACCATCAAAAGAAAGTTCTCCAGAAAAAACCGATGAAAAAGATAGTCCAAAACTTCAAGCGGTTAAGATGGCGATGGAGCAAATCCAAAAACAGTATGGAACCGGCGCTATTATGCGGCTTGGTGAGAGAAAACCACCATCTGAAGAAGATGTGGTGCCAACCGGATCGTATACAGTAGATTTTGCTCTCGGAGTCGGCGGCGTTCCTCGCGGCCGAATCATTGAAATATTCGGTCCTGAAGCTTCGGGTAAAACCACCATGGCTCTTTCCATTATTGCCCAAGTACAGAGAAGAGGAGGAGTTGCGGCATTTATCGATGCAGAGCATGCAATGGATCCTACCTGGGCTGAAATTGTCGGCGTAAAACTTGATGATCTTCTCGTTTCACAGCCGGATACCGGAGAACAAGCACTTGAAATTGCCGAAACGCTTATTCGTTCAGGAGGCGTTGATGTTATCGTCGTCGATTCTGTTGCGGCGCTCGTCCCGCGCTCTGAAATTGAAGGGGAAATGGGAGAAGCACAGATGGGCGTACAGGCGCGGCTGATGAGTCAAGCACTCCGCAAGCTTACCGGTGTGATTTCCAAATCAAAAACCATTGCTATTTTTACCAATCAAATTCGGCAAAAAATCGGTGTCATGTTTGGCAATCCTGAGACAACCCCCGGAGGGCTCGCGATGAAATTTTACGCGTCTATTCGCATGGATGTCAGAAAAATTAAGACATTAAAGCGGGGAGATGATGTAATTGGGAGCCGTCATCGGGCTAAAATCGTTAAAAACAAAGTATCACCGCCGTTTAAAATTGCTGAATTTGACATTTTGCCGACTGGTATTAATCGGGAGGGAGAGTTGATTGATATGGGTCTTGAAACGGAAGTGCTCACGCGCTCTGGGGCATTTGTAAAGTATGAAGATACGGTTATTGGACAAGGAAGAGAAGCGGCTATGGACTATTTAAAAGAAAATCCTGAAACGGCAAAGAAGCTCTATAAAGAGATTTGGAAAAAGAAAAGGGGACAGTAAAAAAGACATTTGAATCTGCTTCTCAATAACGGTATTATACTTCTTACACGATCTTCCATGAAACAAACGCTACAAACTTTTACCGTTATTTTCCTGGGGCTCCTCATGGGCGGATTGGGCAGTTATGTAGGATTTAATCTTCTTTCAGAAAAAGCTGATCTATATAGAGAAACTTCAGAAGTAGTATCGGAAAGTTCTATTCAGGCTTCTCCGACAGCCGAAATTGATCGTGCCATTGGGGGTATGGTAGACAGTGCGCATGCAGGTGAATCGGGTACAATCATCTCTGGTGAAGAAAATGCACCGTATCGAATGTTTGATTCTGGCCTGTACGAGCAAGCAGTTTCTGATAAAAGCGTTATTGTTCTCTATTTTTGTTCAGACGAAGATCCTATCTGCCAGGTAGAATCACCCGACATTGCAGAAGGATTTGATAAATTAACCGTATCTAATGTGGTTGGATTTCAGATTGATTATCAACAAGAAACGATGAGTGCGTATGAAAAAGAGCTCGTAGAAAAGTTCGAAATAGATACGCAGCATACAAAACTGGTATTAGTTGATGGCGAAGAAGTGTTGCGGTCTTCCGAAGCATGGACAACACCTCGATTTGTGGAGGCGGTTGAAAAGGTAGTTAACGATTTGTAGTACTATGGCTATAGATGGGAGCGTACGTGTTTCCCTTCACCTATGGGTAAATTAGATTACCATTCTATTGACTCAAGAATACTCACCATTTCGTTTTGAATTTCTGAATCTGTCTGACCACCATTTTCACTAACAAGTATAAAATTATACAGATAACCGTTTCTGGTTATAACATCATTGTAGCCTTTAAAGAAGGTCCCTGGACGTGTTTCTTTATTTGGAAAATATTCAGATAAAGCACTCCATGTATAGGGACCGCCATGTGAGTCTACCAATGCTGAAGCAGAATGAATATTTCTTGATAGATAGAATGTTGAATTTCCAATATGTACAACATCCCTGTTCGAAACATACTCGTTATACTCTTTGTTATCAAAAAATATTCCTCCTGCAGAACTCCCATCAACCTCTTGTATTGTTAGAATTAAATTTACATCGTCTTTTTGCAGCGCAATTACCTTGCTGGAATCTGCAGGATAAAGTGGCGTAAGTCGGCGGCTTATTGGAAAATTTTCATCTGTCGATGCATCTAGTAGATGCCAGTCATCAGGGTAACTAACAGTAAAATTGTTATATGTAAAACTGTTCGGAAAATTAGTTGGCGTTTTGGGAGAGATATCTATTGTTGGAATCGCCGTTATATCAGGAGTGGGAGTACCCGAGGCAAGCTCCATATTAACGGCGATTTTTCTCATTGTTATTTGCCAGTCCTGATATAAAAAATATCCAGCGACTAGTATTGTGAGTACTAGCATACTGAGAATGACGATCGTCAAATTTTTTCTCCCTTTGCGAGATTTGTTAGTATTTTTTTCTGGGGAATTTATTTGCGTATCACGTGTTTCAGAGTTATTATTTTCTTGCTTTTGTATGCCATTAGCATCATTCATGATTTTATTATACACGTCAGGATGACATTACTTCAACATCGATTCATGAAAAATAATTCGCCTGCGGTCGTTATTGTGTTAATCACGATTATTTTCATTGAAGGAGTACTCATACTTCTTGCTTTATATCCTCGTAACCGAAAAATCAGTCTTACTGATTTAGATTATAAGACTAATTTCATTTCTTCCAACCCTAAGAAAGCAGACTTTACCCCCCAACCTATTTCTTTAGATTCTATTTTTTCAACAGACCATGACTGGACCGCGACACTATCAGCTGAACGGATAACAACGGTTATCGCAACGGGTGATATTTTGACCGCACGCAGCGTAAATGCAAAGACCGTAGAGAAAAACAATTTTCACTGGGCATTTGAAAAAACAGCAGATTTACTGCGATCAGGCGATATTACTATTATTAATCTGGAAACACCCTTGGTTGAAGATTGTCCGACGACCAATACGGGTATGATTTTTTGTGGAGACACCCGAAATGTAGATGGGTTACTATTTGCAGGCATTGATGTGGTAAACATTGCCAATAATCACATGGGAAATTGGGGACAAGAAGGAGTTGATATGACGGTGAGAGTACTGCAAGACGCTGAATTATTGCCGGCTGGTGTTACCAATTCTGTTTATAAAGAAGTAAATGGCATGAAATTTTCCTTTTTAGGGTACAACGACATTGGAAGACAAGTCGGTGTCTCTCATGTTGACGATGAGAAGTATGAAGAAGAAATCAGATTAGCAAAAAGTCAGTCAGATGTGGTTATTGTTTCATTTCACTGGGGTGTTGAGTATACGCATCAACCTACTTCCCGGCAGATTGAGATAGCCCGTCGTGCCATTGACGCCGGCGCCGATTTGATTATTGGTAATCATCCCCACTGGATTCAGCCTCCTGAGATTTATCAGGACAAATTGATTGTCTATTCCCATGGCAATTTCATATTTGACCAAATGTGGTCTCAGAAAACGCGGGAAGGTATTGTGGGACGCTATGTGTTTTATGACGATCGATTAATCGACGCGGAATATATTCCTATATTAATTGAAGATTTCGGACAGCCGAGAAGAGCAACAGCAGAAGAATCAAACCATATACTCCAGACACTTTTCATAGAAAGCAGCCGCTTATCAGTGCGTTGACAGGCTGAAACGAAGATGGTACAATCGATTTTAATAATGAACAGCGAATACGCTTAACACGTTGCTGTAACATTCCTGAATAGGTAGTCGCCACGATCACCCTATTTGGGGTGATTTTTTTGTCGTTATGATTGGCTCAATTCTCGGTACTAAAATAAAGCAAACACAAGCCTTTGATGAAAAAGGACAACGTATGCCGGTGACGGTTATTTCTGCTGGTCCGTGTTGGGTTACTCAAGTTAAAACAGTGGACACCGACGGATATACAGCTGTTCAACTTGGATTTGGTGAAAAGTCAAAACGTAGCATTTCCAAACCACAAACAGGACATCTTAAAAAAGCGGGGCTTGATAAACAAGCGCCGCGTTTTTTTAGAGAAGTTCATGTGGATTCCGCACTTTTTGCCGACAAAAAAATGAAAACGGGCGACGCGGTATCGGTTGGTCAGGTATTACAACCTGGAGATGTTGTCTCAGTAACCGGAACATCAAAAGGAAAAGGTTTTGCCGGTGTGGTAAAAAGATGGGGATTTAAGGGCGGTCCGGCAACCCATGGCCAATCTGATCGTTTGCGCGCTCCGGGGTCGATAGGTCCGGGTACCACGCCAGGACGCGTCTATCGAGGAAAGCATATGGCAGGTCGAATGGGAGGCGAGACGGTCACGGTTAAAAACCTTCGCGTTATTAGCATCGATAAAGATCATAACGAATTAGTAGTCTCAGGCACCGTCCCCGGTCCAAAAAGGGGACTTTTACGTATTACTCTCTTAGAGAGGCTTGAAAAGCCGCTTGTGGAAGAAGAACAATTAGTTGAACAGCCAAAAGAACAGGTCGCAGAAAAATCTGTAGAAGAAAGTCAACCAGCAGGACACGTCGAAAAGAAGATTGAAGAAAAACCTGGTGAAAGTACAGTAAAACAACAAAAGGAGTAACGTATGGCAAAAATAAAAGATCCAAAGATCCAAACCCGCCTGCCAGCGCCTAAACGCAGCGATGGCGGGCAGGGATCCAAAGAACCAAAGAAAATACAGAAACAAAAATCAGCGACAAAAACGTCAAATCTTACCGTTGACGTCGTTGATATTGCAGGGAAGAAAAAAGGGACAATGGAATTGCCCAAAGAATTGTTTGATGCTGCGGTGAATACATCCCTTATGGCGCAGGCAGTTCGGGTATATCAAATAAATCAACGACAGGGCGGCGCAATAGCGCAAACACGTGGTGAAGTAACGGGGAGCCGCCGGAAAATCTGGCGTCAGAAAGGTACCGGTCGTGCTCGGCACGGTGATCGCTATGCCTCAATTTTTGTCGGCGGCGGAAAAGCACACGGTCCCCGACCTCGTCCATTTGAGAAATCGATGAGCAGAAAGATGAAACAATTGGCGCTTTGTTCAGCACTGACGTCTCAATTTAAAAATGAGCGTGTTATCGTGGTTGAAGGATTTGAAAAGTTGGAAGCAAAGACAAAGGCATTTATCAAAGCATTAAACAGTATTACCGGCCACGTAAAACACGGAAAAGTTCAAGAGAAAATGATCGTCGCGACGCCTAAAAAGATTGACGTGCTCTATCGAGCTGGTCGCAACATTGAAAATCTTACGGTGCAGGATGCACGGCTATTACATACCTATGACGTGTTAAACACGAAACGACTCATTTTCAGCAAAGATGCTATTAGTGTATTACAAGAAACGATCATAAAATCATGACCCAAACTATTTTAGTAAAACCAGTCATTACCGAAAAATCAATCAATCGCGTACGCGATCAGCTGTATACGTTTGAAGTTGAGAAGGGAGCCAATAAGCATCAGATAAAAGAAGCTGTTGAGAAACTTTTTTCAGTAAATGTGAAATCGGTTAAAACAATAAATCGTGTCGGAAAAGAAAAACGAGTTGGCCGGATGAGACGGGCAACTCAGATGGCTAATCGGCGATATGCGCTGGTGAAAATTGCAAAGGATCAGACGATTGATGCATTCAGTATTACACCTGAGCAGACGAAATAACTATGAATAAGCACAATTATCCGAGAAAATTACACAAAAATTTATCTTATCAAGCCGGGCGAGATGCGACGGGAAAAGTCTCTATGCGCCATAAAGGAGGACGGCACAAGCGAATGTATCGTATTATTGACTTTAACCGAAGTAAACATGATATCCTTGCCCGAGTTGACCATATTGCATATGATCCCAATCGGGGCGTTGATATTGCACTCGTTGTGTACGAGGATGGAGATAAACGATATATTTTAGCTCCCGATGGATTGCAGGAAGGGGCGTCTGTTATTTCAGGTGAAAAAGCAGAAATGACCATTGGTAATGCACTTCCCGTATCGCATATGCCGATTGGAACACAAGTTCACAATATTGAATTGACGCCGGGAAAAGGCGGTCAGATGGCGCGCGGCGCCGGAAACTATGCAACTATTATGGGAAAAGAGGGCGAATATGTTCGTATGAAACTTCCTTCCGGTGAAGTTCGTATGGTACGAAAAGAGTGTTATGCAACTATTGGACAACTTTCAAATACCGAACGCAAACATCGGAATATCGGTAAAGCAGGAACAAAGCGCCATATGGGAGTAAGACCAACGGTACGGGGTGTTGCGCAAGATCCTGGTTCTCATCCGCACGGTGGAGGAGAAGGAAGAAGCGGTATTGGTATGCCGAGTCCTAAAACGCCCTGGGGTAAAAAAGCAATGGGTGTCAGAACCCGACGAAAAAAGTCGAGCGACCGATTAATTATTGAGAGGAGAAAATAACTATGTCAACACGATCCAGTAAAAAAGGACCATACGTAGATCCAAAATTGCTCAAAAAAGTTTTACAGCAAAAAGAATCTGCTAAAAAAATGCCAATCAAAACATGGGCTCGTGCCAGTCAAGTGGCTCCAGAATTTGTCGGACATACGTTTGCTATTCACAATGGCCGGGTATTTACTGAAGTATTTATCAGTGAAGATATGGTTGGCTATCGTCTGGGAGAATTTGCACCGACTCGTACGTTTAGAGGACACGGAAAGGTAACAAAGCGGGTACTGGAGAAAACGTGATGAAGCACACAGGAACGGAGTGACTATGGAAATTAAATCACAAAGTAACTATATTCGTATAACACCAAGAAAAGCGCGGCTTGTCGCATCTGCTGTTCGGCATTTACCGCTTGAGAGAGCTTTGATAACGCTTGAACGTCTACCAAAACGTGCAGCATTTTTTATCAAAAAAACGATTGAAAGTGGCATCGCCAATGCAGAAAATAATGCAAAACTATCAAAAGATAGATTGTATATCAAACAACTGACGGTAGATGAAGGTCCGCGATTTAAACGATGGCGCGCCGCTTCGCGCGGTACGGCCCATCAGTATCAGAAACAAACGAGTCATATTACCGTTATTTTAGATGAAATGAAGGAAAGCAAAGTAAAAATTAAAAATGAAAAACCTGCCCGCATTGCTACGCAAAGCGTTGCAGGCGGGTTAAAAGTTGAAAAAATCACGCCAAAAGAAGAACCTAAGAAAGGTGAAAAGAAAATCGTTGAAGTAAAGAAAGGTTATCGGGAAAAGATAGGAATGGAAAGTAAACAGCGGATGAAAAGTAATCAGTATCAGAAGAAAGCAACTGTAACACGAAAAGTTATTGGAGGTAAATAAAAATATATGGGACAAAAAGTAAATCCAAATGCATTACGACTCGGGGTATTACATACTTGGGATTCTCGGTGGTTTTCCGAAGATAAAAAATATTTTAGAAAAACACTCGTAGAAGATGTGCGGTTGCGGCGCATGCTGCACCGTGAAATGCAAAATGCGGGTTTGGCGCGGGTAGAAATAGAGCGATCAATTCGACAGATTACGATAACGCTTCACGTTGCGCGGCCGGGAGTCGCCATTGGGCGCGGCGGTGAAGAATTGACAAAGCTTAAAAAGGAAGTGGAAACATTCCTTAAAAAAGACGGAGGCAATATCAAAATTGATATTCGAATAGAACCAGTGAAAAAGCCGGACCTTGAAGCTCGGCTTGTTGCACAAATGATATCTGATCAAATCGCACGACGTATGCATCATAAGCGAGTGGTGAATCAAGCTATGCAGAGAGTTATGAACGCCGGTGCAAAAGGAGTCAAAATAGTATTGTCTGGTAGAATAGGCGGAGCAGAAATCGGTAGAGTCGAAAAGTACGCTATGGGTTCGGTGCCCTTAACAACCATACGGGAAGATGTTCAATTTGCTATTGCGCCCTCTTTGACGAAATCAGGATATGTTGGTGTGAAAGTATGGGTTTGCAGGAAATAAAAAACGTATGTTACAACCAAAACGACAAAAACACAGAAAACAATTCAGAGGAAAAATGCCGGGAAATGCAAGTCGAGGTATGAACGTTTCATTTGGAGAAATGGGACTAAAGGCACTTGAGTGCGGATGGATTACGGCAAATCAAATTGAGGCAGCCCGTGTTGCCATTTCGCGACGAACCAGAAAAGGCGGTAAATTATGGATTCGTATATTTCCCGACAAGCCTATTTCAGGTAAACCAAATGAAACAGGTATGGGAGGCGGAAAAGGAGACATAGTAAACTATGTTGCGGTAATCCAACCGGGAAGAGTTCTTTTTGAAGTGGGCGGTCTCGATGATGCTATATTACTTGACGCACTCAGACAAGCCGGACATAAAATGCCGATTAAGACAAAAATTGTCAGCAAAGAATAACAATATGAAAAAGAAAGCAAAACAACAAATTATGCAGAAGAAAGCAAAAGAGCTTGAAACACTCATTGAAAAAAAACGTGAAGAGGTAGCGCGTATGCAATTGAAGACAAGTGAAGAAAAAAACAAAAATATTGTCCGTAATCTAAAGCATGAGATTGCATTGATGCTTACCGTTTTGCGAGAACAGCAAATTCTAGAAGAAGCGGCAGGAGGTGGTACGCATGAGTAAACTTCTTACCGGTACCGTCGTATCGACCAAAATGAATCAAACAGTAGTAGTGTCTGTGGTGCGTACCATACAGCATCCCATTTACAAAAAGACTGTTACGCGCAGCAAAAAATATAAAGCACATGTTGAGGGAATGAAGCTTAAAGATGGAGATATGGTTGAGATTCAAGAGACAAGACCAATGAGTAAAGACAAGAGATTTAAAGTTACAAAGAAGCAGTAAAACGACCATGTTACAACTGAGATCAAATATAAACGCAGCTGATAATTCAGGCGCAAAAATATTACACGTAATTGGCATACCTGGCAAGGGTAATTTGAAGATAGCCCGTGTCGGTGATGTGGTTCGTTGCATTGTTAAAAAAGCTTCGCCTGTCGGTTCAGTAAAGGAGCATGAAAAAGTATTGGTAGTAATCGTGCGGACTAAGAAAGAAACACGACGAGTCGATGGTTCAGTAATCCGATTTGACGATAACGCCGGTGTTGTTTTAGAAAATTTAAAAGAAAAATTACCAAAAGGTACTCGAGTGTTTGGACCGATTGCACGGGAAATTAAAGACTTAGGGTACAACAAAATAGCGAGCATGGCCAAGGAGGTCTATTAAAACTATGAAATTAAAAAAAGGAGATAACATTATTGTCAGAACCGGAAAGGATAAAGGTAAGACGGGAAAGATAGAAAGGGTATACCCAAAGAAAAACACGGTTCGTATTGCGGGAATCAATATATATAAGCGTCATATTAAGCGCCGTGATGAAAAAAATCCGGGAGGTATTATCGATATCCCACGACCGATCGATGCGTCAAAAGTAGCGCTTGTTGATCCCGTAACTAAAACTGCTACACGAATTGGATACACGCTGGTAAAAGGAGAGAAAAAGCGAATTACAAAGAAAGGGAATAAACAAATTTAACCTATGACACTACTTCAAACATACCGATCAGAAACCATACCGGCTCTGTCAAAAGAGCTTTCGATAGCCAATGTTCATATGGTACCGAAGGTAAAAAAAATAATTGTCAATATGGGGCTTGGTGAGGCACTCAAAGATAAAAAGATTATCGATAAAATGGCTGAACAATTGGCCCTTATAACCGGACAAAAACCAAAAGTAACCCGTGCCACAAAGTCAATTTCGGCCTTCAAATTACGGGCCGGTATGCCTATTGGATTAAAAGTAACCCTGCGGGGTAAGCGCATGTATGAATTTCTAGAAAGACTCATTAAAATCGTTTTGCCGCGGGTCCGCGATTTCCGCGGTATTAATGCAGGAACGTTTGACGGCCATGGCAATATTAGTATTGGATTTTCTGAGATGATTGTGTTTCCCGAAGTGAATTTTGAATCACTTGATAAAATAAGAGGTCTGGAAGTAGTAATTGTTACGACGGCTACCGATGACAAGCAGGGAAAGGTATTATTAGAAAAAATGGGTATGCCATTCCAGAAGCACACAGGATAAAACAGGATGATGACAGGATATAATTTCCCGTTGATTCCAGTTTAAATCCCGTTTCATCCCGTGTTCTTAGGAGCGAAGCGACTTATGGCAAAAACATCACTGATCATAAAAGCAAAACGAAAACCAAAATTTTCATCACGGAAAATTAACCGCTGTCAACTTTGTGGTCGACCGCGTGGTTATATGCGGCGATTTGGCCTTTGTCGATTATGTTTTAGAGAGTTAGCACATAAGGGAGAAATTCCCGGTGTGACCAAAGCATCATGGTAAACGATCCAATTGGAGATTTATTAACTCATATTAGAAATGGTTATATGGCCGGTAAACAACGTGTTGTGGTACCGCATTCAAAACTGAAAGTAGAACTGGCAAATATTTTCGAGAGAAAGGGATATATTAAAAGATTGCAAGTTAAAAGTCAGGTTTCAAAGAGTGGAAAATCAGAACAAAAAGTATTAGAGATAGATTTAAAATATACCGGTACTAAACCGGCAATGGAAAACGCCAAGCGCGTCAGTAAGCCGGGAAGAAAGATATATGTTGATAAAGATCATATTCCATCAGTTCTTTCCGGATATGGAACAGCGGTTATTTCAACATCCAAAGGATTACTGACGGACAAAGAAGCGCGAAAACAGGGAATGGGTGGAGAACTGATCTGTCAGATATGGTAAGAACGGAGCGATTATGTCACGGATAGGAAATCAACCAATATCAATACCAGAAAATGTCACGATTACCCAATCGGATAAGCGGATTATGGTCAAAGGCCCAAAAGGGGAGCTGTCAGTTGTCGTGCCAAAAGAGATCACGACAAAACAGGAAGACGGTCAAATAGTAATGACTCGAAGCGGCGATTCAATTAACGAAAAGGCATTGCATGGTTTGGCGCGAAGCTTAGTCGCCAATGCCGTAAAAGGAGTTACGGAAGGTTTTGCGAAAACACTAGAAATTAAAGGGGTAGGGTATCGCGCAAAGATTGCCGGAGATAAGCTTGTCCTAACTATTGGATTTTCTCATCCGGTTGAAATTGAACAACCGCCAGGAATAACCTTTCAGACAAAAGGCGCAAAAATTATGGTTTCAGGAATTGATAAGCAGCACGTAGGCGAGATTACAGCACAGATTAGACGAGTTAGACCACCTGATGCCTACAAAGGAAAAGGTATCCGCTACGAGGGTGAATATGTCAGAATCAAGCCCGGTAAAGCAGCTAAGGCAGCCGGTGCAGCATAAAACGATATGAAAAAAGCAACAAAAAAAACAGTGAAAAACTATAAGCGAAATAGGGTCGTGGTATTTCGAAGCAATCAGCATATTTATGTACAAATTATCGATGATTCGAAGGGCGCAACGTTGGTAAGTGCGTCAGACCATGAGATCAAAGGAACAAAAAACACAGAAGCGCAAAAACTTCAGGAAACACAGAAAATGCAAATTGCACGAATGGTTGGAAAATTACTCGCAGAAAAGGCAAAAAAACAGAAAGTCGGAAAAGCTTATTTTGATCGGCGCGGGTACAAATATCACGGACGCATCAAAGCGCTCGCAGAAGGCGCTCGAGAGGAAGGGTTAGATTTTTAACCTATGAGAAATAGATCTGATCATATTAATCAACCAGAAAGTTCATTCGAGGACCGCGTTGTTCAGGTGAACCGCACTTCAAAAAAAACAAGCGGGGGAAACCGTATTGGGTTCTCAACGCTGGTAGTCGTCGGTGATCGTAAAGGAAATGTTGGAGCAGGATTGGGTAAAGCAAAGGATGTTATATCGGGTATTAGAAAAGGATCGTTATATGCAAAAAAGCATCTATTGAAAGTTCCGTTAAAAGATGGAAGAACCATACCGCATCGCGTTGAAGTTAAATTTGGTGCAGCAAAAATTTTTCTTAAACCGGCACCGAAAGGATCTGGTATTATTGCGGGAAGTTCCGTACGAACCGTTTTGGAGTTAGCGGGAATAAAAGATGTAGTAGGGAAAATACTGGGAACAAACAATAAAATTACCAATGTCTATGCTACAATGAAGGCATTGGGAAAGCTACGAACGGAGTGACTTAATGAATTTATCAAATAGACCAAAAACAACAGAGGGAAGTAAAAAACGATTGGGTCGCGGATACGGCTCAGGTAAAGGCGGACACACTGTGGGACGTGGAACAAAAGGCCGCAAAGCCCGTGGAAAAGTACCTCTCCAGTTTGAAGGAGTTGCCGCTGGTTCAAGTTTTTATAAACGACTTCCTCTTCTTCGAGGAAAAGGAAAGTTAAAGCCAGACACCAAGAAAATTGTTGGTGTCAATGTAAAATATTTAAATATTCTCAAAAAAGATACTCAGGTAACGATTGAAACGCTCATCAAGCATCATATTGTCGGGGAGAAAGCAAAGGAAACGGGCGTGAAAATTTTAGGCGATGGTGAATTGTCTGTTGCGCTTGCCGTTACACTGCCGACGAGCAAAGGGGCGCGAGAGAAAATTGAAAAAGCAGGAGGGACCGTTGGGGAACAGAAAGAGAAACAAGTTGCTAGAAAAGAAACAAAATCCCCATCGATCAAATCTACCCAGAAACTGAAATAATTCCTAATTACTAATGACTAATAAAATGCCAAATGACTAATTTCAAAACAAATAAACCGTTAGACATTGGAAATTTGAAATTTTGTTAGAAATTAGGTCAATTTAAAATTAGGAATTTAAGATGAATTCTATTCTCTCTCCCATTATTAACATTTTGCGAACACCCGAGTTAAAGAAAAAGGTGTACTTTACGGCACTTATTTTTCTTATCTTTCGTATTTTCGCCCACATTCCAGTTCCCGCTGTGGACACATCGCGACTTGCCCAGTTTTTTAGCGAAAACCAATTTTTAGCACTCCTTGATATTTTTTCCGGAGGAACATTGGTTAACTTTTCTGTCATGGCGCTCGGATTAAATCCTTACATTAACGCTTCTATCATTTTTCAATTACTGACTCAAGTGTTTCCGGCACTGGAGGAAATGCAGAAAGAAGGAGAAGCGGGTCGTGAAAGAATCAATCAATATACGAGACTTCTTACTATTCCTCTTGCACTCCTGCAAAGTACCGGTATGTACTTTCTCTTAAGAAGCCAACAGGTTATCAGCACCTTGGCGGTACATGAGATTATTGCGTTGGTGGTTACCATGACGGCCGGATCTATGCTTCTTATTTGGCTGGGTGAGCTGATAACGCAACATGGCGTTGGAAACGGTATATCTCTTCTTATTTTTGGTGGCATTGTCGGTCGATTGCCGGTGATGGTTTGGCAGGCAAAAACCGTCGTGACCGGAGAAAATATACTGCAGTTCGTTCTTTTTACCGCACTTGCGGTATTTGTCGTAGCCAGTATTGTTCTCGTCAATGAAGCAACGAGAAAAGTGCCCATAGCGTACGCAAAACGGGTGCGGGGAAAAGCTTTGTATGGGGGCCAGACAACCCATTTACCCCTGCGATTAAATCAGGCCGGCGTCATTCCGATCATCTTTGCGGTTTCATTAGTATTGCTTCCGTCTATGTTGGCCAACTTTTTAGGGCAAGTACCCAATCCTGCTATTGCTAATTTTTTTACGAGTCTTGCCCGTTTCTTTGATCCAAGTAGCATCACGTACAATCTCCTGTATTTCTTGCTCGTCGTCGGATTTACCTACTTTTATACCGCAATCACTTTCAATCCTGAAAAAATAGCATCAGAAGTACAAAAATACGGGGGATTTGTTCCGGGAATTCGTCCCGGGAGTGCGACCGCTAACTATCTCAATTATATTCTGACCCGTATTACCTTGGCAGGAGCTTTATTTCTTGGTACAATAGCAATTCTTCCCGCATTAGTACAAGGCGTTACCGGTATTTCAGTATTATTATTGGGAGGAACGGGTGTTTTGATTGTGGTATCAGTGGTGCTTGAAACCATGAAAGCAATGGAAGCACAACTGATCACGAGAAATTATGAAGGGTTTTTGAATTAATTATGAAAATCATTCTCATGGGGATCCAAGGATCCGGCAAATCAACACAAGGAAATCTGCTGAGCAAAAAATTTAAAATTGCCTACTTATCCTCAGGGCATATATTTCGCGAGATGGCAAAAGAAAAAACGTCATGGGGCCGCTATGTGAAAGAAACGATGAATGCGGGTGTTTTAATCCCTGATTCAAAAACAATCCAAATCATTGAAGAGTACTTAAAAAAACCAGAATATCAAATTGGTTTTATTCTCGACGGTTTTCCCCGAACCGCAATGCAGGCAAAAGAGTTTACACACAAGATAGATAACGTATTTTATATAAACATTTCAGATAAAGAAGCGCTTTGGCGTCTTGCGTACCGAAACGATATCGTTCGTGAAGATGAAACCATTGCAGCCATACGAGTCCGTATTGAAAGCTTTCATAAATATACGAGGCCCGTTATATCACATTATAAACGGAAAAAATTATTGGTTGAAATTAATGGTCAACAATCCATTAAAAAGGTTCATCAGGATATCCTCAAACACCTCAAGGTGAAATGAAACAACATATGCAAATAGCAATTGACGGTCCAGTGGCCGCTGGAAAAGGGACAATTGCTCGATTGCTTGCAAAAAAAATCAATGCACGATATGTTGATTCTGGAGCTATGTATCGTGCCGTTGCTGTTCTTGGTTTACGAAAAAATATATCGCTCGAAAATCCTGTCGAACTTCTTTTAGAACTTAAGAAAGTCCCCTTACGTCTTAGACCTGCTCGGGACAAATTTTCTTTTGACGTGTATCTCAACGATGAAAATGTTCAAGATAACATACGAACATCAGAGGTGAGCCGTGGTTCTGCTGTTGTTGCTCAATATCCTAAGATCAGATCATATCTTGTGAAAATACAAAAGGAAATAGCCTCAAAATTTAGTGTTGTTATGGAAGGAAGAGATATAGGTACTGTGGTGCTTTCAAATGCCGATATCAAGATATATTTGATAGCTGATCAGAAGACGCGGGCTTTGAGACGACAGAAGCAGCTTGAAGAAAAAGGAGAGTATGTCTCGTTTGAGAAGGTCTTGCAAGAAACAATCGAGCGAGATAATCGGGATATGTCGCGCGCGATTAATCCACTCAAAAAAGCATCTGATGCGATTGAGTTCGACACGAGCAATATGTCTATCGAGCAAGTAATTAATGAACTTGTAGAAATTATCAAAGAAAAAAAGATATGATCCATCTAAAATCTGAAAAAGAAATTGCAACTATGCAGGAAGGCGGAAAAAAGCTTAAGCGCGTCCTTACAGAAACACTTATACAAGTTAAACCCGGTATTTCGGCGGCTAAGATTGATAAGTTTGCCGATGATCTGATCAGAAAAGAAGGTGGAGAGCCGTCATTTAAGCGGGTGAAAGGATATCGATGGGCAAGCTGTATTTGTATCAACGATTGTGTTGTCCATGGTATTCCTCATAAAGAAATAATTCTGAAAGAAGACAATGTTGTTACGGTTGATCTCGGTATGTACTATCAGGGATTTCATACGGATATGAGTTGGACGGTTAGAGTAGAAGATCCAATCCGCCAGCTGGCGGACAAAGATCCAAATGATAAAATTAATAAGTTTTTGAAAACAGGAGAGAGAGCATTAAAAAATGGAATTGCTCAAGTTAAATTGGGTAATCGCATTGGTCATATTTCACAAGCGATTCAGAATACTATTGAACCGGAAGGGTATGGGGTTGTTGAAGAATTAGTAGGCCATGGAGTAGGGAAGAAATTACATGAAGATCCTGAAGTTCCCGGACTACTTATGAGGCCACTTTCAAAAACACCAGAATTAAAAATAGGCATGACATTGGCCATTGAAGCAATATATGTCATGGGCAAACCAGACGTGTATATAGACGAGGCTGATGGTTGGACAATCCGAACTAAAGATGGTACAATTGCTTCTTGTTTCGAGAAGACCATCGCTTTAACGCGCGGTGGGTTACTTGTTTTGACATAAGCGAAACGATCGATGAATCATAAAGGAACTTTTCTAGTAGAGGGAGCCGTGACTGAAGCACTTCCTAATACTATGTTTCGGGTTACGATTGACAATGCAGAAGATAAAGAATTACTCAATACGAACGTGTTGTGTCATTTGTCCGGTAAAATGCGCATGCATTATATCCGCGTTATGCCCGGTGACCGAGTTCGTATAGAGATGACGCCCTACGATCGCGAAAAAGGACGCATTGTATTTCGAATAAAATAATATGCCAAGAATAGCAGGAACAGATTTACCAGAAGGAAGACCAGTGCATTTTGCATTAACAGCAATTTATGGTATTGGGAGGAATAATGTACAAAGTCTTCTTAAAAAAGCAAAGGTTGAACCGGCAAAACGGGTTCGCGAGCTTACAGAGGAAGAGATTGCACGTATTCAAAAAGTAATTGAAGCTGACTATATGGTTGAGGGAGATTTGCGTCGATTAATAGCTGATAACATAAAGCGTTTACAAACAATCGGTTCTTATCGAGGAAAACGTCACGCGCAAGGACTCCCGGTACGTGGACAGCGTACGAAAACAAATGCCCGTACGAAACGGGGAAAAAGAAAGACGGTCGGTGCACTTAAGAAAGAAGAGCGTGCAAAAGTAGAAGCACCGCAACAATAATTAACCTATGGCACAAGCAAAATCAAAAAAGAAACAAGAAGAAAAAACCGTCTCAAAAGGACGCATGTATATTACGTCTACCTTCAATAATACTCTGGTTACGGTAACTGACCACGAGGGAAATGTAATATGCTCTGGTTCGTCAGGGAGTGTTGGTTTTCAAGGCGCCCGTCGGGCAACGCCGTATGCGGCCACAAAAATTGTTACCCAACTACTTGAGAGCATGAAGCCATTCCAAACAAACGAACTAGAAGTATATCTCAAAGGGGCTGGTATGGGTCGAGAAGCAGCGCTTCGAGCACTCAAAAATTCGGGTATTAAATTAAGTCTAATTGCCGACATTACACCAATTCCGCACAACGGCGTGCGGCCAAAGAAGAAACGAAGAGTATAACCATGGCACGTTACCGAGGACCACGAAATAAACTAGCACGACGTGAGGGAGTAGATCTGGGCTTGAAAACAGCGGGATCAAAGGCACATGCATCATTTCTCAAACGAGCAAAGATACGCCCTGGACAGCATGGTCAAAGAATGGGAAGAAAACCATCTGACTATGGGAAACAATTGCGAGAAAAACAAAAAGTAAAAAGAATGTATGGTATAATGGAAAATCAGTTTAAACGATATTATCAAGAAGCTGCCAAAACCAAAGGAGTTACGGGAGAGGCTTTATTGTCTCATTTAGAGCGGCGGTTGGATAATGTTGTTTACCGACTCGGATTTGCCCCGACTCGTGCAGCGGCCCGACAGTTAGTACGACACGGACATATACGAGTTTCAGATCGTCGGGTAGACATTCCATCCTACCAAGTTTCAATCGACAATATCGTTAGTTTAAAGCCGAAAAGTGTTAGGATACCGGTCATTGAGAAGTCGTTATCGGAAAAAACTCTCATGACACCAGGGTGGTTGCAAAAAAAGGCAACAGCTGGTAAAATTACAGCTTATCCGAAAAGAGAAGATATTAGTGAAGACATAGAAGAACAGCTTATAGTAGAATACTATTCACGATAAATACTAGTATGAACGAACCATTCTTTACCGTTACCGCAAAAGAAAAAACTGCAAACTATGCTCAATTTGAAATTGAGCCACTTCCGCAGGGATATGGATCAACGTTGGGAAACAGCTTGCGCCGCATACTATTGTCCAGTATTCCCGGAACAGCGATATCAAAACTTAAGATTAAGGGAGCCAAGCATCAGTTTTCTACCTTGAAAGGTTTGCGAGAAGATATTGTCGAGCTTATTCTGAATCTTAAAAAAGTAAACTTTCACCTTGAAGGTGAACAAGAAGCAAAACTTACTCTTGAGAAAAAGGGAGTAGGCGAAGTCACTGCAAAAGATATAACGCTTCCCGCTGAGGTGACTATATCTAATCCTGATGAATATATTGCATCACTGACCGATAAGAATACAAAGCTTGAAATGACCATATGGGTCGAACAGGGTATGGGATATGTACCTTCAGAAGACCGTTTACTATCTGAGATGGGTTCCATACCCGTGGATAGTTTATACTCTCCTGTTCGACGGGTAAATTTTTCTGTTGAAGAAACTCGAGTAGGTCGAGAAACTAATTTTGATAAGCTTATTCTTGATGTATGGACTAATGGTGCTATTGATCCAGAAACAGCCTTGACTTACGCATCTCAGACACTCGTATCATACTTTCAGCATATGTACAATCCACAAGAAGGAAATAACAATCAGCCGAAGCAATCTGTCTCAACATCACAAACGGTTCTTAAATCATCAGTTGAAGAATTAGAACTTCCTATCCGTATAACCAATGCGCTTAAGAAAGGTGGTTTTGCTACCCTTGCTGATTTTGAAGGAAAATCACGAACTGATGTTGAGAAAGTACGAAACCTTGGGGCGAAATCGATCGATCAGATCCAAGACCAATTAAAGAAAAAAGGAGTCGTGCTGGTATCATGAAAAAGATCGGACGTGGCGCATCGTATCGTGCAGCTCTTACGGAAAACCTCGTCAAAAACCTTCTGGTATATAAGAAAATTCAGACAACAAGATCGAAAGGTAAACATATTGTTGAGCACGTACGAAAAGTGCTTCGTAAGCAGGTAACCATACAGCCGGCACCCGCAAGACGGGGAGATAATGCACCACAAGTGACTCTTGAAATTAGCGATTTAACAAAGGAGAAGCGCGATGCCGCTCACCAACACAAAACAAAATCAAATACAAAGAACGTGGCATCTCGTTGATGTTGCTGATAAAGTAATAGGACGAGAGGCAACTGTCATTGCGAATTTACTCCGTGGAAAAAATAAGTCATACTTTGTTTCACATATGGATTGCGGTGACTTTGTTGTGGTCATTAACGCAAAACAGGTAAAAGCAACGGGCCGAAAAGAAGACCAAAAAGTATATACACGATATTCCGGATATCCGGGCGGTTTACGGAAAGAAACGCTGGGTCAGTTACGAGAGAGAAAGCCTGATGAGATTGTTCGACATGCCGTATCGGGTATGTTACCAAAAAATAAATTACGGGATCAATGGTTAAGCAGATTATATATTTATGCTGACGAAAAACACCCCTACAGCGATAAGATTAAACAGAAATAATTTACGAGTTATTAATTACGACGTATATTCAATATGGTACAAACAAGTAAAGTAACATCAAAACCAACAGCTCAAAAAACATATTATCAAGCCGTTGGTCGTCGTCGGGAAGCAAGTGCGCAGGTACGACTATACCCTCTATCTGACAAGAAGTCAGTGGTTGTCCACGGTCAAAATATCAAAGCTGGCGATTTTCTGGTAAACAAAAAAGATGTTGCCGACTACTTTCCCGGAGAAGTAAATAAAGTAGCCTATCGGGGACCATTGCGTGTGACAAAGACGCTCAATGACTATGCGGTTACGGTGCTCGTATATGGCGGCGGGAAAAATGGACAACTTGATGCTGTTGTTCATGGTATGGCGCGTGCGCTTGATACCATAAATCACGATGAATATCGACCACTACTTAAGAAAAGCGGATTCTTGACGCGTGATCCTCGGGTTAAAGAGCGTCGTAAAGCAGGTCTTGCTGGTAAAGCTCGTAAAAAGAAATCATCTCCAAAGAGGTAAACTTCAGGATTTCCACGAATCATAACGAATTTTCACAAATTTGTAGTGGGACAGCTTGCTGGACTTTTTTGTAGCCGCGCTCTCTCGGTGTGCTTTTATTCGAGGAATGTGAACGTGGAGAGGATATGGTCGTACTTCTTTGCAGCCTCCTGTGTTTCAAAATTACCGTCACCATATGGAAGAAGCGTTATAGAAAAGACCTTATTATCGTTTATAATGTATGTTACTTTCGTAGTAAATCCAGCCGCCAACCAATCTTCTACGCGAATAATGCCTTTTGCATTTCCAATCGTAATTAGTTGAGTTTGCTTGATCGTTTTAGAAGGCTTTCCTTCCCAGGCAGTAGTATTAGTTTTATCAAGATCACTAAGATATGAATCTAAATCATTGAAAGTAGTTTGCTCTACCGTCAAGTCAATCTGGCTGCCATCAGGTGCCTGAAACATACTCGAATTTTCAAAACTTGAAGAATGTTCTAATTCTTTCCAGATAGAAGGAATATCTATTTGGAATCCAGAAATACTGTTAGTATTTGTATACGTCTTCCACTCTGCAGTTTCATCAAGTATGGGAGAAGGGGATACTTGGTTAATTGATCCCATCATGTCTGGCGGTTCGGTGAAGCGCCAACTTCGATTGGCCTGAATTGTTTGATACACAAATACCAGAATAGCACCCGCAAGGAGAATGCCAATTGCAATCAGAATAATTTTTAACGGTGTATGATGAGCGGGTTCTGCTGGTGGAATCGGGTCTGGTGGTTGAGAAGAAGTTGGTTGTTGAGGTTCCATGGTAATTTACTTATATCACAAAACTTAATTTTGAATCTATTGAAATGATTTGAATCATTTTAATAAATATGCAATTGTGCAGCACAAGTGCTGCTACACCTTTGAGACGTAGTGCCGATTAGTAATCGGCAATTAACTACGTGATATACGGCATTACATATATATTACTATCCCTCTTTCCGCGAAAAACTTTTTAAACTCTTTAAAACTCATTTCATAATGTTCCTGTGATTTTTGGTAAGAACCGCTGGGATTGTGGATGGTTATTGTTTTCTTTTTCAAATCATATCCGGTGATTAACACGAGATGACCGCCAGAGCCTTTTGGTTTTGGATTATTTCTATCTCTGATATCCGGATGAGCAGATGTAATTACTAAGTTATTTTTGCTTATTTCAAACAATATTCTTTTCAGAGTTAAAAAAGGTGCAACAGAAGCATTAATATTAAATTCTTCTTTCACAAACAGGCAGAATGGTTCGTAAAACAATCCCTCAGCTTCATCCTTTTTCGAAATGTATCCGCCGTATTCCGTGCATTTTTTCGCTAGAGTTACTATTGGAATTTCTTTATTCAGTTTGTATTTCAAAATCATTTTCAGACACGCCATGCCGCACGAGTTATGACTCCAATATGCATATTCATCTTTTGTTTTTGCACCCGACTGCTTCCATTTCGGATCGTCAACTAATTCACGCGATTCATACTGTGAAAAGTAGGGAACTGCATGATGAAAAGATAATCTTGTCGGAAAAATTCGTGATTGTATTTCGGCTAGAAAACTGGATAAATAAAAAGATATCACTGTGGTGAATTGGCAGAATTATCCGGTTGTTTTGGTGAAATGACTTGTTCTTGTTTGTTTACTTTAACGACAATAGGACGGACCAGATTACCTCCAAGAGTAGCCAACTTCGTACCGACATTCACGAGAAATCCCATGAGAAACATATGGATTAGTAAATTAAACGAATCGCTCAACACTTCAGAAGAAGCTAAATCAGTGTTGAGATTTTCATCAGGACGTATTGCTTCAGGCAAACCAGGAATTTGATAGGAAGGAACCATACGTGAGAAATCAAGGGATATATCTTCGGGCTGGTAAAATTGTACGGGTTTAATAGTTGCCGTTAATGCCAAAACCATACTTACGGCAGCAAAGATGACAACGATTATTCCACTATACAATAGTACATACCCTGTTTTTCCGGCCATAAACACATCATATCAATTACGGATAAAAATAAATAGATGAAGAATAAAATCAGCGGAAAATTTTAATATAGGGTTTGATCGGTAATAAAAGCAGTGCACCAATAATTGACAAAATCACAACTGAAATGATTAAGGTTGGAAACCCTTCAGAAACTGCTATATAGCCACCAACGGCTGCAAAAGCAGCGCTAATTAAGTCGGTCAGCGTAAAATAAATACCCCATTCAGTTCCCTCCTTTGTCTTATCAATATGCCGGGTAAATATCGCCATATAGCTTGGAAAGGTGAATGCCGAAAAAAGTCCGAGAATAAATTGGACAATATAGAGTTGCATCGGCGTATTAATAAAAAGATATAATAGCGGAGTAAACGCAATAAGTAATGTAAAAACAAACATTAACCAGAAATCATCTTTTTCACCTCGAACTTTATCAATGATATGCGCAACGGGGATTTGCATAAGACTTTTGGTAAAAAGATAAATACCCGCGGCAAGTCCGGCAATAGCTTCATTGCCTCCTTGAATAAATTCTTCAATAAAGAGAGCAAAGATGGGTCCAAGTAGCCCTGCGGCTCCAATCAGAACGGTATCAGACAAAATAAGAAAGCGAATAACTGGGTTAATATCCAACAGAAAATAATGGTGCAGTTTAATAGAACGTCGTTTCATTATGAGTAAATCTTGCGGGGAGGATGCACTTTGTTTCGAACACTTCCTGCCTTGGGTCTGCAAAATAATGCTTGCCTACCCAGAGCATAACGAAGCTAAAGATAGTCAATTTCTAACCTCAAAGTACAACGGTTTCTCCCAAGGATATTATACGAAAAAATTAAATTGAACGAAAGAACTTGATATAGATATTAAAACAATAAACTTTTTGTAGTTGAGAAAATACTCATTTTTATAACAGTCCGAAAAACCTACTTTTCTTCATGGCTAAAAGCCGTCGATAAAATTCATCATATCTTATCGCATACTGAGGTTTGTCAGTATCTTCCCAAACTAGCCCTCGGTAAATTGCTAAACCTGCTGTTCTACTCCATTGTTCATCTGGCTGAAGTCTTCTTTCAATTACAAGATGACCACAAAATACTTCATCCACGGTTTCATGGATATGAATGGGGAGACCCAAGTATTCCGAATTCAGAAGTTCCCAAAGATAAGTCTGCCATCCTGGCTGGTTTGTATTCCATGAAGCGGTTGTTTTCATTGCAACGAAAGATGAACCAACTTTCTCATTTTTCCTTTGCGATATATCAACTATTACTCGTGCAAGACGTCCTGAATCTTTAGAAAAACCAAATAGGTCAGAAACAGTAGATCGTGGCATTCTATAAATTTGTAAATGTTTTTTACGAGTTGATCGCTCTAAATCAGGAACGAAAGGATGGGTATGAAAATCTATTAAATGAGTATTCAGCGGCTGTAATTCTCCACCTGTTTGAAAACTCAAGCTCTTTTGGATAGGATCTTGGACAATTTCTTCGTATTTTAAGCCTTCGGTTACTTCAGTTATCTGAAGTTTCCTATCAATTAAATCCCATCCAATGTATAGTTCCCTATCTTGAGGGTTTTGATCGATAAGTGGTAAAGCTTCTTGCCAAAGCTTTTGAAGAGGAATTCGCTTTGGTAATAAATTAAAATTCAACACCTGATCACTTTCTATTTCAAAAAAATTATTTACTGCCTCCACGTATTCTTCCGATGGAGGACGAAAATCTTCATGAGTAAGCAGCTCTCTATTTATCATATATACTATGAGTGATCTGTAATTTTTTATAATTGAAGACAAAAACCGCCCCTCCCAAGAATGTTACTAGAGACAGAAAAATAAATAATGGATCTTTGTAAGAAATTCCGTTTCCTGCATAGGCAAGTCCCAAACTACCACCAACATGACCAATCATCATAATAGGGATATAAACTTGTGCCTTCATAGTAGAAAATCCAGCTAAATAAGAAAGTTCATCGTCGGGAAATGCAGGTAAAAAATACATGAGAAAAAGGACAAGTGCTCCTTTTGCAAAAAAATTATCGTACTTATCTATATTTTTTTCCTTCACAACATGCTTAACAATATTTCTTCCAAACTTTCTGCCAAGATAAAATGCAATTAATGATCCAATCATTCTCCCGATCCAGTTATATAAAAATCCTGGCCATACACCAAACATAAACCCTCCTAATAGCCCAACTACATAGTGACTAATGGGTGTTAAAACTGCTTGGATAATTTGTATGGTTATAAAAACCAGAGGTGCCATAGACCCAAAAGAGACAATAAAGTTTCTCAGTTTTTGCTGGTTGGAGAAAAATGAACTAGGATACAAATAGCCGATAACCAATAAGAGTATTGGAGCGATAGTTAATACGTACCAAAAGAGTTTAGTCTTTTGCATATGAATGCTTATTTTACTTTTTCCTTGCTGTGAGTCAATAACTTCTAATAATACGTCTAAAATAGTTCGTATATAATAGAATTATGTTATAATAACAATCTAATTTACTTACCATTCTTTGACGATAGTCGTCGTCGTTATGAAGAAAATTCTTAAAAAAATTGGATTAACCGATAATGAGGCTAAGTTATATATAGTAGCTTTAAGAAACGGGCCCGTTACTATTACTACCCTAGCAAAAAATGCAGGCATAAAAAGGACAACTACCTATTCCTGTGTTTCTAATCTTAAAGAGAAAGGTTTGTTATCAGAAGGCAAGATTCAGAAAGAAAAAATATATAAAGCTGTTGATCCTGATGTACTGATTGATATTGTCAAGACTAATCAAGAGAAATGGCACGAGTGTCAGAAAGAGTTAGAAACAATAGTACCTCAATTAAAAGCAGTGATAAACAATAAAGCCAATATATCGAAAATTGAAATTTACGAAGGGCTGAAAAATATATGGAATCTGAAAAAAGATTTTTTTAGAACATTACGAGATAATAATGTCGCCTATCAAATAGGAGATGTTGAAAATTTTTATAACTTTATTGGAGATCAAGTATTCACACGAAAATTAACTCACTATAGAAGACAAATTAAAAACTCAAAGATATATATAATCTCTAATAAATTCCCTTCTCATTGGAGTAGAACTGCAACTAGCGATACCGATTTTCGAGAAATTAAGTTACTTCCTCCAAGAAACGATTTTGAAGCACTCATATTAATTTGTGGAACCAAAATATGGATCTTTAAGATGCAAACACCATTTATGGGGGTAATTATTGAGAGTAAGGAAATTGTAGACCTAATGACTTTTATGTGGCGATCTATCTGGGATAATCTTCCCAAGGTTGTTAAGGACGAGCATTTATAGAATCATCGTATGAGCTTCAAAAACTCTCGAAGAGAGTGAGATTCGAACACTTTTTAAGGCTAAATAACACCAAAAAGATTACTGGAGCAGGATTAACATTTTATGATAAAAAAGGTAATTAGCTCTTTATATCAATCTATTCGTATGTTTGAGGATGACAGCATCGCTTCTGGCGGAGAGGACAGGACTCGAACCTGCAAGCCCCGAAGGGCATACGCTTTCCAGGCGTACCGATTAGCCGTTCTCGCACCTCTCCAGATGACATAGTATATCAGGTGTTCCCGGCGAGAGTTGAACTCGCATCACAGCCTTCGGAGGGCTGTACTCTATCCAGTTAAGCTACGGGAACGAAAAAATTAAAACAAAAATTGTATAGATCCTTCGTTTTGCTCAGGGTGACAATTGTTGAAATATCTTCAATGCTTCTTCAAACGCTTTCTTGTCATTGTCATAGGTTAACGTTTTTTTTACTTCTTCTTCTGTCGACCAACGTACATCCATCATTTCATGGTCCCGATCTTTAAAATCTCCTCCGAGATGCTTCATGAGATAGAAATAAACGGTCTTAAATATTTTCTGACCTTTAAGTTGATACCAGTATTGTATCGGTGTTGGCAATTGCCTTATAATCTCTGCATCAGTCCCCGTTTCTTCTTTTACTTCACGAACAGCCGTATCTTCACGCGATTCATTGTCAATTGAATCACCGATCAATCCTTTCGGGAATACCCAACCTTTATGTTGCGAATGCTGACAGATTAACCAAAGAATATTTGCTCCTTTGATCTTTTGATCTGTTGATCTTTTGAATACAATGCCTCCCGCTGAAAATTCTTTTTTCATTTTTGTGATTTGATAATTTTTCCCTTATATCTTTTAAATGCTTTCTCAAGACTATTTGATGAATCAATATTTAACTGGTTGGTTAACGCTAACAGCGTAAACAGTATATCCCCAATTTCTTCCTCTATATCATTGTGATCAGCTAACGCTTGTTGACCATCCCCTTCTTGTCTGTCGCCGTGATGAACAGTTAAAGCTTCTCCGAGTTCTCCAACCTCTTCTACTAAATGAATAAATTCAACATATGTTGACCAATTAAAATTAAATTTAATTGTTAGCTCTTCAACCTCTTTTTGATAATCGCGCAATAGTTTCATAAATGCGGAGGGTACAGGATTCGAACCTGTGCCTCTCTTACGAGAGAACGGTTTTCGAGACCGCCGCTTTGAACCGCTCAGCCAACCCTCCTTTACCCTTCAGATTACTCTATTGTATCAGACGAAGCTGTCAGCTTGCAAAAATACACATTCTCATCTAAACTACGTATGGCATGGTGCAACGTGTTGAAATATCATATAAAACAATTCTTTTTACCATTGGAGTTTTACTGCTACTCTGGCTTGTTGTCCAGATTCGTGAGATAGTTTTTCTGGTTTCACTCTCTGTTATTGCCGCTTCTGGTTTACGAGCACCTGTTGACGCACTAGAATCTTTCAAAATGCCGCGCATTGTCGCAATTCTTATTGTGTATTCAGCATTGATAGCCTTTGTCTTTTTTACCGTAGCCGGCATTGCGCCCATACTCGGACGAGAAACAGAACGATTAGTATTAGTCCTTGGAAATGTGATTGAAAATATTTCGCCGTATATTGATATTTCACCGACACGGCTTACTGATCAACTCACTTCACTTTCAGGAAATATTGTAAAAGCGACGTTCGGCATTGTTTCATCGCTCGTCAATGTATTTACCTTTTTTGCTCTCACCTTTTATATGCTTCTTGAACGACGTCATCTGCGCATATTTTTAAGAAATCTTCTCGGAGAAGAATATAAAGAGCGTATTGTGCAAGTACTGCTCAAAATTGAAGACCGGCTCGGTGCCTGGACACGCGGTCAAATTTCGTTGATGATTTTAATTGGTCTCTTAACATATACTGGTCTTGTGTTACTGCGCATAGACTTTGCGTTGCCTCTTGCTATTTTAGCCGGATTTCTTGAGATTGTACCCATGGTAGGACCAATCATTTCGGCTATTCCCGCTATTATTGTTGCATCGTTGATTTCACCATGGTTAGCAGCCGCTGTTGCACTACTTTATTTTATAGTGCAACAAATAGAAAACCATTTAGCAGTTCCGCTGGTTATGAAACGTGCCGTCGGCGTTCCTCCCATGGTGAGTATTATTTCTATTCTTATTGGAGCGCGACTGGCCGGATTTATCGGCGCGATTCTCGCCGTTCCTTTTTTCGTATGTCTTCAAGTATTATTTGAAGAAACGATACGACCTCTGAATACTCCTGAAAAAAGTTCTTGAATATAGCCCGTCCTATCTTAGCACTCGGCTTTCTGTTCTATTCTGGGAGATGCTCAACTTTACTCACGTTCGAATTAGATTTGGGATTATCATGTTGCCCGCCATATCTTAGCACTCGGCTTTTCGATGTAAAGTGTCCTCCTTCATTCGTGTTCAGCCCGTGGTCTACGTCCACGCTGCTGAAGTACTCATTTCGGAAGGACTCAAGAGATTCTAATTCCAAACTTCAAAGTTTTCAGTTTGGAAAGAATCTCTAGAGGATACTCGTAAGCCAGATTCTGTTTTTCCTTCGATAAACTCAGGATAAATAATCATTTGTCTATGCCCACAAGCTTTGGCTCTTCCGGAATATGCAAACGGTATGACGAGCCGATCGGTGGTTGCAGCGGGTGGGATTGCTATCGTCTCACATTCTAGTTCCGTGTCCTCCGAATCGGAAGGTTTAGGATCTAGCTCGTCTCTATGGCTCTCAGATACGGTTAATTCAGTATCTGTCCCCGCTCAGTTTCCTGAGTGGGACACCCTGTCTTACGACTAGGCGACTTACGTCGCCACCCCACATATTCATGCTGTCTGGACTTTCCTCCCGCTCAGAGCTAGGCACAGAGTGCCTAATCCTGAGCGGGTGATTATCCGGTATCCTCATGTGTAGTATATCAAATTATATCAACCCGCTCAGCTCGAAAGAGAATATGCGGGTGAGTCTTATTGTTCTATTATTTGTTATTTGGTAGGATAGGATGATGGAAAAATATATTGTTATAAAACGAGATGGATCGAAGGAACTATTTAGTGAAGTTAAAATAGCGCGGGTCATGGGAGCAGCGGGTCTGACCAGTGAACAAACAAAACAGGTCGTCAGCAGAATTAACGAATGGCTAACGTCACAAGGAGAGAAAGAAATAACATCCCTTTCTATTCGGAATAAATTACTAAAGATATTACCCGAAATCAATAAACCAGCCGCCGATCTTTTTACGTGGTATCAAAAGACGAAAGAAAAGTAGTACGCTTTTGATATCGATTTTCCATTCAATTTTTTGATATACTTTTTTCAATGATTGCTAAAGTAACATCGGGAGCAATAGTGGGACTTACCGCGGTCCCTGTTGAAGTCGAAGTAACGGTAATTAAAAAAGGTCTTCCTTCTTTCACGATCGTCGGTCTTCCCGACAAAGCGGTTTCAGAAGCAAAAGAACGTGTCCGATCAGCCATTTTAAATATTAATGCTGAGTTCCCCGCGTATCGTATCATTGTTAATCTAGCACCTGCAGATCTCCCGAAGGCAGGCCCCTCCTATGATTTACCTATTGCGTTGGGAATATTGCTCGCTTCTGAACAACTGGCCGCAGATACTTCAGACGCTATTGTTATTGGTGAATTATCTCTTGATGGAACGGTACGGCATACCAATGGCGTATTGCCTCTTGCTATTATGGCACGAGAGAAAAAATTCAAACGGCTATTTCTGCCGAAATCAAATGCAAAAGAGGCGGCGATTATATCCGGTATTTCAATATTCGGATTTGATTCGCTCTTAACAATATTCGGCTATTTGACCAATACTATTGAAATATCATCTGAGCCGCATATTTTATTTTCATCCCTTCAAACAGAGACGCATGCAGTATTTGATATGGCAGATGTAAAAGGGCAAGAACAGGCGAAACGGGGACTCGAGATAGCAGCAGCGGGTGGACATAATGTCCTACTGAAAGGAGTTCCCGGGGCCGGTAAAACGATGTTATCGCGCGCATTTCCCTCTATTCTCCCCACGCTTACTGAGTTGGAAGCGCTTGAAGTGACCAAGATATATTCAATTACGGGAAATTTACCTCCCGGTGAATCTGTCGTAAAATCACGCCCGTTTAGATCACCTCACCATACCACTTCTCGAATTGGACTTATTGGCGGTGGGAGTAATCCCATGCCGGGTGAAATTTCATTGGCGCATCGAGGCGTATTATTTTTGGACGAGTTGCCCGAATTTCCTCGAACTGTTCTCGAAGCGCTGCGTCAGCCTTTAGAGGACGGTATTGTTTCCATAGCGCGTGCAGCCGGACAAGTAACCTATCCGGCGCAGTTTATTCTGATAGCAGCAGCAAATCCCTGTCCGTGCGGCCATTTAGGAAGCAAGCGGAAACCGTGTACCTGTCTGCCGGGACAGATTCTTCGCTACCGGCGGAAAGTGTCAGGAGCTCTGTTAGATCGAATCGACATTCATCTTCATTGTCCTGAATTATCACCCGAAGAACTATCACATATACAGCAGGGCGAGAACAGTAAAACGATTCGAAAACGAGTTGAAAAGGCGCGCGAAATGCAACGGAAACGATTTAGGGGGACAAAACTACAATCAAACGCTGAAATGAGCAGCCGTGATATTAAAAAATATTGTGAGCTTTCAGATGAGTGTCAAGATTTACTCAGAAAAGCGGTTTCACTATTTAGTTTATCTGCACGCAGTTATCATAAAATGATAAAGCTTTCTCGGACTATTGCTGATTTAGATAATTCAAAAAATATTGACGTTAAGCATATGTCCGAAGCTTTCAGATATAGGCTTAAAGAGGAGGAGTAAATTATATTTTCCCCAGTATACAAATACAATTTGTTTTCAATATATTGTTATCAGGTTATTGGTGTAGTACAATAATAACTAATTAGCCGTTAGCTATTATCCATGCTTGAAAACCTTATAATCTCTCGGGTACGAATGAAGATTTTATCTTTATTCTTTCTTAATCCCGACAAAAAGTACCATCTTCGTGAAATTCAGCGGCAAACAAACGAGGCTATGAATGCCATCCGTCGTGAAATGCAGCATTTGCAGGATAGCGGATTTGCATCTGCTGAGATGCGAGGAAATCGCAAATACTATATCATGCGGCATGATAATCCCTTTTACTTTGACTTACTAGAGCTGATTAATAAAAGTGAAGGATTAGGGAGAGTGCTTCTGGCAAAAAAAGCAAAATTAGGAAAAGTGAAATTTATTATGCTTTCAGGAAAATATGTACGGGGTATCAAACACAGTGTTAATGATGTTGATTTGCTGCTTGTTGGACACGTGGTACTGCCTGAGGTACTGCAGGTATTAAAACAGGAAGAACAGCGTAGGGGAACAGAAATTAACTATACGGTTATGACGGAAGATGAATTTAAATTCAGAAAACAGAGAAAAGATCCATTTGTCGAGCGCATCTTAAAAGGATCCCGGGTCATGATTTTGGGAGATGAAGAAGAACTCGTAAAATGAATTATGAATTAGGAAGCATGAATAAGGAATGAGTTATTGTTATTGAGTATTCCCTTAATTCATGATTCATTATTCCTAATTCGACCTGTGCAGCAAACTGTTTATAAATCAGGAAGTAGTTTAGTCGTGGTGGTACCATCAGAGTTTGTTGAAGTTATTGGGGTAAAGACGGGAGATTTGGTGGCGGTTACCATAAATTATGATAATGGAACGATTCGCTATGCATTTTCCGGAGCTAAACAATTGACGATTTCCGGAATATCACAAAAAAGAAAATAAATTATATGCAAAACCCAAGACGTACCATTTTTATTATTTTTCTGTTAACCCTTCTCGCTATCGGAATTTCTATTCCCGAAGGTTTATCTTTACAGTTTGAACTATTTGGCTATAAAATAGACCGTGAACTGCGCCCGCTGCAACTTAATATTGTTACCGAGCGTCTACGGATACAAAAAAAGCCGGAGACCGTGTTAGGTCTTGATATTGCGGGTGGAGTGCGCTTAGTTTATGAAGCAGATATGACTCAAATTGCCGATGTCGATCAAGAAAGGGCACTCGCAGCAACCCGAAATACTATTGAAAGGCGCGTCAATATGTTCGGCGTTTCAGAACCAAATATTCAAACGTCGAATGTCGGTGATTCACGGCGTATAATCGTTGAGATGCCCGGTGTCACTGAAGCCGAACAGGCAAAAGCACTCATTGGTCAAACGGCTCAACTTGCCTTTCGTGAATTTAATGAAGATGTTGATGCGACTTCATCCGCAAACATTATTCCCTCTCTTGCCAATACCCATGAAACACCTCTGACGGGAAAAGAATTACAGCGTGCAGAGGTTACCATTGATTATGAAACCGGCAATCCCGCTGTTTCACTTGAGTTTTCCACAGAAGGAAAAGAATTATTTAAAACGATTACGGAGAATAATATCGGTAAACCGTTGCCTATTTTCTTAGATGAATTTCCGATCACCTGGCCGCGCGTCGATGTGGTTATCCCCGATGGACAGGCAATTATTCGCGGTGGATTTTCATCTGAGCAGGCAAAGAGCTTATCAATTCTGTTAAATAGTGGCGCATTGCCCGTTCCTATCCAGGTAATTGAAGAGAAATCAATCGGTCCTACACTAGGACAAGAATCCGTTCAAAAAAGTATCAGGGCCGGTGCTATTGGGCTCACGCTGGTGATGGCGTTTATGTGGGTGTATTATGGATCTTTCGGATTGTTAGCAAATATCGCACTCCTCATTTATGGCGTCATTACGTATGCCATATTCCGCCTGTGGCCCATTACCTTAACACTTCCCGGTATTGCCGGATTTATTCTTTCTATTGGCATGGCAGTGGATAGCAATATACTGATTTTTGAGCGTATTAAAGAAGAATTGCGTTTGGGTAAGAAATGGCAGGTAGCGATGGAGTTAGGATTCGGCCGGGCGTGGGATTCAATCCGTGATGCAAATACGGCGACGCTTCTTACTGCATTTATCTTATTTAATCCGTTTAATTGGGATTTTCTTCCCCAATTTGGATTAGCCCGCGGATTTGCAGCAACATTAGCTATTGGTATTGGTGTGAGTTTATTTACTGGGATTTTTGTGACGAGGAATCTTATTCGAATGTTTGTAAGGAGAAAATAACGAAGCATATGATTAACTTTCTTAAATATCGACAGATTTATTTAGCCATTTCATTAGCTGTTCTCGTCCCCGGTGTTTATTCGTTATTGAATTGGGGACTCAAGCCTTCCATCGATTTTAGCGGTGGAACGGTAGTAGAAATTACGAATTACGAATTAGGAATTACGAATTTAGAAGACAAACTAAAAGAAAAGAATGTAGAAATCGAATCGATACGGCAAGATAACGACATAATTACCGTTCGTACCAAACCTATTGATCGATCAGTTTGGGAGGAGGTAAAAACTGAATTGGCAACTGAAAGTGCTCAATTACAAACTGAAGAAAGTACCGCTTCTGCCGGACTTGAAGAATTGCGATTTGAAACGGTGGGACCGGTGCTCGGAAAAGAGTTGCTCAATAAAACATTAATTGCAGCCTCAATTGCGATTGTTGTCATTTTGCTATATGTCGCATGGGCGTTTAAATCAGTTACCTATGGGATAAGCGCTGTCATTGCATTATTTCACGATGTGTTGGTCGTGACCGGGACATTTTCACTTTTGGGTCATTTCTTCGGTGTAGAAGTTGACGTATTATTTGTTACGGCATTACTGACCACGATGTCGTTTTCCGTTCACGATACCATCGTCGTATTTGATCGCATACGAGAATCAATTCGCACCGAGAAATTACCGTTTGATGCAACGATCAATAAAGCGCTTTCAGAGACTATGTCGCGTTCAGTCAATAATTCGATGACGATTATATTTATGCTGTTGGCATTAGTTCTTCTGGGCGGCGATACGGTTAAATGGTTCGCGGTTGCACTTTTAATCGGAACTATCTCAGGGACCTATTCGTCTCCGTTTGTTGCCACACCGATTCTGTATCTGCTACAATCAAGAAAACATGGGAATTAGTTTAGAACTATTTAAAAAGGAAGCCCGTCATCATCGTATTTTCTTTTTTATTCTTCTGAGTGTTGCATTCATTACCACTCTTTGGCTGTTAAAAAACTATCTATCCCTTATTTTTGTTTCTCTTATTTACAGCGTTCTGATAGGACCGCTTTATAAAATATTTAATCAAAAATTTTCTTGGCCCGCAAGTATATCCTCTGCGGTTACTGTCCTCACTACCTTTATCACTATTATTGTGCCGATCATTTTGATTGGCGCTGTCGTGGTTCAAGAAGCTCTCAGTTTCAGACAGTCAATTCTCTCATCGGTTGAGACATCAGACGTGACCATTACGGGGAGTGTTGACATGGTGAACTCGTTTCTTATGTCAGTCCCCGGAATTTCTTACAAGTTAAGTGAAGGAGAAGTGGTTGATTTTTTTAGAACTACGGCACGACCGACGGCCAGCTACGTAGCAAACTGGCTTATTGGAGTAGGTGCTTCATCAGCAGTTTTTGTTACAAACCTATTCATTTTTTTAGTTTTGGTATTTTTTCTTCTTCCCAATTTGTCCTCTCTAAAAAAATATCTTCTGCAAATGAGTCCTATGCCTGATAAAATTGACCAGCTCTATGTTGTACGCATCATTTCTATGACGCGGGCCATGATTAAAGGAACGTTTCTCGTTGCCGTAATTCAAGGGGTATTAGGTGGACTCTTACTGTTAATCATGGGAGTTCCCTATATCTTAATCTTGACCTTGGTTATGATTTTATTTGCAATTATTCCTATGTTGAGTACTATGATAGTCACGTTGCCGATTGCTCTTTACTTTCTCTTTACGGGAGAAATAGTGAAGGGAATAATTATTATCTTAGTTCAGACGCTCGTTATTAGTTCCATTGATAATATTCTGCGTCCTATTCTGGCCTCAGGTGAGGGACATCTCCATCCGGGCATATTATTATTAGCAATTCTGGGGGGATTACAGGTGTTTGGATTTTTAGGAATAATTTACGGACCAATTATTTTGATTTTCTTTACAACATCTTTAGAAATTTATCAGAAGTATTATCGGTAATATATGGCAGAACAAGTTGAACTAGATGATAGTGAAACATTAATCGCCGAGTTAGTGTCAAATATAACAGCGTTTATCGAGGAAGAAAATTTAGTGGGTGAGACTTTTTCTGCTGCCCAGATATTAGAAAGCTTGGGTTTTGACATTTCTGGATGGAATGGATGGAATGTACTACCCGATGATCACAAATTAATTCTTGCTGAATCTTTCTCACGGGTTTTCGGAGTTAATCTTAATGAGCTAGAACCTCATCGTCTACGCGAACCATTTCGGGATGAATATGCAGAAGTATCTTACTTTGGAACTAATAATTCACGAATTGCTATTAGGCAAGGTGTATTTGATGATGGTAATGTTGATTTTGAAATTGTCATAACATTACCATTGTAAGACATATGCCGGAAGCACCAGACGGAAACGGATATCACGGAACAAATGGACATGGACATGTTGAAACAAATGGTAACGGCGTTTATTTAAACGGAGTTAAGCCTATAGGCACGGGACCAGTTTTTGAAAAACGGCTAGGAATAGAAGACATTCATGTAGGTAACGCAGATTATTATTTGGGAAAAGTAGATATTCCGGGAGGTCAGCCTCATTGGGGAGATCGGGGGCAGGAGACGATAGTCGTAAGATATTTCGCACCACACTTATCAACGACAATTTATGTTAATGATGCGATCCCAAATGGAAAAGAACATACGTAATTTCCTCTAATGTTTGAAACGTTTTAATGAGTTTAGTAACGCTTCTCTCTCATTCTCAATCCTCTTTTCCTCAACATCTTTAAACAGTTGTTTTAAAATTTTTCCGACTTCGGGCCCGGGTTTTAAGTTTAGCTCTTTCATAACGTCAGTTCCATTAATTTTCAAATCGGTGATGGCAAACGGCTGTTGTTGAACTTCTTCAATTCTTTTTTTAAACAGCTCGAGACGCCACGATGTTTCACGTGCGCCGCCGCCGAGTCGATCAGCAACGCGTAAATCAAGCATATCATCAATATATTCCTTACCCACGCGCCTTACAAAACGGCGGTGCGCTTTATCCGTCTGGCGTTCATCGACCGTAAACTGATGCCAGCGAACCAAGCGTACCAGTTTTCCGGCATCTTTTTTTGATAGTTTCAGGCGCTTTGCAATATCATGTGCAATAGTTGTGCTGTTAATTTCATGATTGTAAAACGTGATAACACCTCGATCGTTTTTTTCATACGTTTCAGGTTTTCCGATATCATGAAGAAGTGTTGCAAACCGAGTGATAACATCGGTCGATTGACAATTTCTCAAAGATTCAATCAAATGCGTCCCGACATCGTAGATATGATGGCGCTCAGGGCTTTTTTGCTCCGTGGCAAAAGCTTTTTCAAATTCAGGTATAATCTCATATAAAAGGTTATGATTTTTTAAAAGCAAAATGCCGTCAGCCGCATACTCACTTTTCAATATTTTAAATAACTCATCGCGTATGCGTTCGCTGGCAATATGATGGATAAGACGTGCGTTGTCCCGTATTGATTCGGCGGTAAATGGCTCTATCGTAAAACGCAGTTGTGTCGCTATGCGTATTGCCCGCATGAGCCGAAGTGCATCTTCTTCGAAGCGAGTTTCAGGGTCACCGACGGCACGAATGAGTTTATTTTTAATATCCTTCTGTCCATCGTAAGGATCAACAATCTTTTTTCCGTCATAGGCAATTGCATTAACCGTAAAATCCCGACGTGCCAAGTCTTCTGCGACTGTTTTCCCCCACGAGACGATGTCGGGTCTTCGCCTGTCCGAATACCCCTCTTCAGTACGGTAGGTTGTTATCTCATAAATTTCCTCATGATCCTGAATCAAAACGGGCACTCCTACTGTTCCAAACTCATTATTATAAAAACTATCCGAAAATAGTTTTTGAATTTCGAGAGGAGTGGCATTGGTCGTAAAATCCCAGTCATGCGTGTTGCGATCCATAAGTAAATCACGAATGCATCCGCCGACGGCATACGCTTCATATCCGGCATCGTGAAGTTTTGTTAAAAACTGTTGTGGTAGTTCTGGAAGTTTTGGATAAGACATGATAGGATGACTCATGTCATCATGAGGGAGTGAAGACGACCAAAGGATCTCGTACGGATGGGATCCTTCGCTTCGCTCAGGACGACATTTTATAATAAACGTTGTATGTCGATTGTAACATGAAATGGAACATACTAAATAAGATCCAAATAACAAAGCAAAACAACGACTATATTATTGCTACCCTTCTTAAAAATAGAGGTATTGTATCTAAAAATGATATAGAACAATTCCTAAATCCTTCTCTTAAACAGTTAGAGAAAGATTTCTTTGACAAAAAACAATTAATAAAAGCAATTAAGCGAATAAAGCAAGCAATACAAAATCAGGAACAGATTATCGTCTACTCCGATTATGATGTGGATGGTATTACAGGAACTGCAATTCTATGGGAAACGTTGCACGATCTGGGTGCAACGACCATGCCGTTTGTGCCGGATCGATTTAAACATGGGTATGGACTATCTAGGAAGGGAATTGATGCTCTGTTGAACAAATATCCGGAAACGAAATTGATCATAACCATCGATAATGGCATTACGGCAGTTGAAGAGGTTGCCTATTTGAGACAAAAAGGAATCGATGTGATTATTACCGATCACCATACGATTCCCAAGAAGAAGCCAGATCCATTCGCATTGATTCACACAACCGAATTGTCAGGATCAGGTGTGGCATACGTGTTTTCTAAAAAACTCACTAAACGTGTTCCACGTCATTCCCGCGAAAGCGGGAATCCCCGAGATCCCCGATCGGAGTCGGGGATGACAAATAATGACCACCTTTCTCTTGCTGCTGTCGGTACGATAGCAGATCTTGTTCCGCTGGTGGGTCCTAATCGTGTCATTGCAACACTCGGTCTTGAGGAATTGTCGAAGACAAAACGAATTGGTCTTGCTGCCTTACTTGAAGTTTGTGGATTGAGCAATCAGAAGATAGATACCTATCATGTAGGGTTTATGATCGCACCGCGCATTAACGCAGCCGGCCGTCTGGCTCAGGGGATTGAAGCCTTGCAACTTCTCTGCACCAAAAGCCGTGAGAGAGCTTATCTTCTTGCTGAGCGGTTAAATAATTTAAATCAAGAGAGACAAGTTATGATGAGCAGTGCATTTGAACACGCGCAGTCAAATATTTCTCAGGAGAATAAATTATTGTTCGTATCGCATGAATCCTATCATGAAGGAATAATTGGTCTCGTGGCGGGTAATCTGGCTGAAAAATTTTACCGGCCGGCCATCGTGGTTTCTGTTGGGAAAGAAGTGTCGAAAGCATCAGCTCGATCGATTAAAGGATTTAATATCATTGAGACGATTCGAATGGCGTCGGATTTATTGGTGGATGTGGGTGGTCATCCGATGGCGGCAGGATTTTCAGTAAAGACAGAACAACTCGTTCAGTTAGAAGAGGAATTACATACATTGTTTAATAATCAGGTGACTGATGCGCTTCTTGAAAAACAGATGACGGTGGATATGGAACTATCGCTTTCTCAAATTACTGATGAATTATATACGTCAATTTCTCGTATGAAGCCGTATGGTGTGGGAAATCATGAACCCGTGTTTGTATCTCATGACGTTACCATTTCTGATGCACGAATAATTGGCAGAGAAGGGAAGCATATAAAATTAAAAGTCTCTTATTGTCATTCCCGTGTAAGCGGGAATCTCAGAGATCCCCGATCGGAGTCGGGGATGACCCATTTTGATGCAATTGGATTTAATATGGCTAACCACTATGCAGAACTCTTATCGGAGAAATCTTTTGATATTGCATACAGCGTTATGGAGAATGAATGGAATGGGGAGAAATCATTGCAGTTGAAGCTTAAGGATATGCGATTCTCGTGAGAAAACAAAACCTAATATACGCACGTTATTCACGTCCGCACCAAACTTCTTTTAAAACAAACGTTTAGAGGAGTAAATATACCCGTACTTTCTTATTTATCTCTTTCCACAGGAGTTCAACTGCTTTCTTTGTCTTACTTTCTTTCAGTCTGTGTATCAATACTTTGTCTGTTTTTGCGTTTTGTTTCATATTTTCATTTTTCACCTCCACAAAAAACCTCCCGTATGGGAGGCATATGATTTTACAATTTCTATTGTTATTTATGAACCATCTTTTTTCCTCCCATAGATCATTTCTAATGGGAACGTGCCATTTTGAAATATAAAAAGTGTACTCATATTACGTAAAATACACTATCAATAGTCTACTAATATTAACTATAACACTATATATCGTATTTTATTATTTGTCAAGTTTGTTCGCTATTCTGAACTCTATTCAACACCTATTGCAAACGCTGTGCAATACGATCCTGAATTAAATTCAGGACAACAATGATATGCTCTTTACAATAAAACATACACGCGTACTTTTTTAGTTACTTCATTCCATAGTTTCTCGGCCATTTCTTTCGCTTTTTTTTCGTTTTGTTTTAATTTCTGGGCAGTTTTATTTTGCTTCACAAATCTTCACCTCCGCTTATCTTAATTAAGATAATCTCATATAATATAAAGTAATCGATTAGATCTCTGTAAGTATTTCGTAATAAATTATTGATATTAGTTTATTAGAAAAACTTGAGAATCTCCTGAGTATTCATATATCATCTTATCATATAAGATAGCATATGAATACTTTTACTATTCTAATCTGCTATCTTTGTACTCTATCCACATACTCGAGTAACTCATTAGCTGCCTCATGCGGATCGTCACCATATTGCCCTAACACTGATTGCGCTTCTTGAACTCCCTGGTTTGCTGCATCTATGACATTCAAGCTTCCGGTATGTTGCGGTGTTGTACCTTCAAATCCTAATGGAACGCGAACTTGTACATCATACTCTGTGGGTCTTATTCCGGTCAGATCTCCTCGACCTATATAGCCTTTATCGTATAGTGTTTCCATAAACTATCACCTCCATAAAATTATTATTCATAGTTATTGTCGGTAGACGCGCTAGCGACACCCCTAATATTCCGCACAGTCTGTAAGTAAATTTCCCTGGCCTCGGCAGGCATACCTTCTAAGCATGCCAACGCTGGGTCAATAGCTTGTTGTGAAGCATCAAACACGGTTACCTGTCCGGATTCTAGAACTAGAGGAGCTATTGAAGCAGCTTCTTTAGCTCGGCGTCCAGCCTCATCTAAATCTCGAAATATGGATTTTAGACGAGCTGCTTCTTCTGCATCAATAGTATTCCATACTGGATTTGCAGGCACTGATGGTGATGGGGAAGATATTTGGTTTTCAGTTTGTTCTTCCAAAGAAGGAGCGAGATTCTCTTCGGGTGCTGTAGGTGGTTTAATTGCAAATTCTGATGTACGTGGTTTTGCCATAGGAAGCTTAATACGACCACTTTTTTTGCCATTTGTTTTATATTTACTTTTCTTTGCTTCGTAGATTTCACCATCTATTTGAGAAGGTGAGAGTTTATCATCGATACAATGTTGAAGAAACCAGTTGATTTCGTCGTCGGTGCAGCCTCCAACACCAGCATGACCGCCTAAACTTTTAACATGTCGTTGAGCATCTTTACGTGTAACCCCATTAGGAGCGAGTTTTGATGCAAATAGTTCTGTAAGTTCTTCGGATGCTCGTGAAGGACCATGTTCTACGGGCGTAAATCCTGATATTATAAATTCAATATCTCTTCTTGGCATATTTTCCCCTAAAAAACCTCCCGTTTCTTTTTGGGAGGCTGTATTTTTGTAATCCTGTAATTAATCCTTACATCCTCCCAATTTGTCCCTTTGTATCAATGACCATAGAAAGAAGCCATCGATACGAGATGGTTTGGAAGGTTTGACAATGTCGTGCGTAGTTCATAAGTCCTTTGCCATCATATATAGTATGACGGAATTTGTCAAGAGGGGAAAATTAAGATCCTAAGAATCTAATAAAAATCGCAAATTATTATTAGGATCTTATCATTTCACACATATCACACTACCCACATGGGTCAGCTCTGAAAGAGTAAATCCACTCTCGTCTTTATAGAACGATGCCGCACCACCATCCAGATTTAGTGCTGTACGGACTTGAAATGGCTCTTCTATTGAAAATAAGATAACCGGAAGATCTGAGAGAAGTGGTCCCGATGTCGTGATTTCTTTTGTGGTTATTGCCGCAATATAGTATTCACCCGACGTTGTTTCCATCACGACGATTCGGCGAGATGGTTTATCATTGACCGTTGAAATAGTATCTCCTGCTGAGAAAAAAGGGCCCGATTGTATAATGGTCGGTGCGTCGCTCGGATATTGACCATCTATATGGGGATTTCCTACCTGATCGAGATAAAAGAATCCATTTATCAGGTTACTATCTGTTTTCTCACGACTGATTATTTCGTCGTTAATTTTCAATAATCCCAATGGAGTATCATTTGTCGTATAAAAACCTCCATTGCTTGCGATGCGGCAGTTATTTTTTTCTGAAAGAGATTCAGCATTTATCTTTTCAGTAAAGTTAGGAATTACCTTGATGGTACTGTTTGATAAGGAACTGTAATAGAGCGTATAAGTGGATTGGTTATACGGTATTTCAATTTTATTTTTAGCTTGGGGAGGTACCGTACGGTACCTCCCTTCGGAAATTGAAATTGATGGCGTAGATTGATTATCTTGGTTATCTGTATTGCCTGATCTATTTTTGACCTGCGTGTTCCAAATGACTATAAGTCCTATGATAATAACGAAAAGAACAAAATATTTCATACCGAAAAGACCTCCTGCATGTCATCTGAAGAAGAATTTGAACGGCTCGATTTGCCGAATGTTACTGCAATGAGCCATCCGGCTGCAAACCCACCGACATGCGCAAACCATGCCACGCCTCCCGTTTCCGATCCAAAGATCACCAGCGATCCGAATCCATTAAACACTTGAATAACGAACCAGTAACCCAGGAAAAACCATGAAGGAAGCGTCACGCGACGAATATAAAAGTAAATTGGAATGATTGCTTCAATTTCAGAACGATTAAACAACACAAAGTAAGCACCAGCTACCCCCGATATAGCCCCCGATGCACCGATCATAGGAATAGTACTTGTCGGATCAATAAAATATTGAGCAAACGTTGCGGCAACACCGGTTATGAGGTAGAAAAACAAATAGGGGATATGCCCGAATCTGCCCTCCACATTATCACCAAAAATATGCAGAAACCACAGATTTGAAAAAATGTGCATAAATCCGCCGTGGAGAAATATTGCAAACAACAGGGGAAGGTAAGATGCGGGACTAACTGCGTCAAAATCAGAAGGGATGAACCCATACTGCAAGACAAATGCCTCAAAATCAGGTGCCGTCAGCTGCAGATAAAACACAAAAATCGTTATCCCAATAATGAGGTAGTTAATAAAGGGAAACCGCTCCGGAGGATGCGAATCTCTGATGGGAAACATAGTCTTCTGTCTCTATTCTATCGCATACTGCCTAATCTTGTGCGTATAAAAAGAAATTATACCTTTGGAGTTATCTGGCGTTTTCCAATTTTATCCAGTGAATACGTGATTCGTTGATGGAGATCTATTTTCTTAATCCGAGCGAAGCGAAATATGGATACCATAATATCTCCCAGTTCCTGCTCGTATGTTTCATCCATTTGTGCCGCTACATTGGTTCCTTTTCTTCCATGTTTTGCCAAATATGCCCGAGCCATTTCACCGAGTTCTTCAAGAACCGTCAGAATTAAAATTGACCCAAATTCTTTTCCATAGCGGACTCCTTTATCCACTTCATCCAGACGCCTCATGTATTCACCAAACGGTGTTTTATGGTACGGTTGTTTCGTTTTACTTTTTCGTATCATGAGTGTCTATTATACCGTAATATGCAGTACATTTCTTACGACATATCCAATAATAAACGTGAGTGTTGCAACGCCCAGACTTATACCCGCCATCTCGAGAAATCTTCTCCAAAAAGGCACATCTTGGGCAATGCTTGCATAAAACGTGAAAAATAAAATAATTAACAGCGCGCATGTCAATGATACAGCGAGCGCGGCAAACAATTGTGGCATCAAAAAATAAGGAAGAATTAAAATGGTGACCGTTGTGATATAAGTGATACCCGTGTAAATGGCAGATTTTAAGGGGCTTTTGTCATTTTGTGTTTGTTCAGATTTGACCGACAAATACTCAGAAGCCGCCATGGAAAGAGAAGCGGCGATTCCCGTTATTAATCCGGCTACGGCAACGAGCCGCGCATTTTGAAGAGCCAGAGTTAATCCAGCAAGCGCTCCCGTCAATTCCACAAGCGCGTCATTTAATCCCAACACAATTGATCCCACGTATGAGAGCCGTTCTTCATTAATCAGTTGTAACAGTTTCTCTTCGTGTTCTTCTTCATCGGAAATAATTTGTTTTGCTTCAGGCACTTCTGATTTAATCTGGCTGTAAAAATCTTGTGCGTTTTCTTCGCCTTTTTCCATGAGTTTTGTCGCAAAGGTCACTCCGAAAATGCGGGCGATAGTTAAAAATAAGAAAACGAGAAACATGTTAGGTTTCACTGACTGCTTCGTATAGTTTTTCCAAAATGTATAGTGTCCTTTTTCATCAGATGCTATGTGCGCAAATAATTTTTTGCTATCTGACTCTTTTGATAGCACTGAAAGTCTCGTATAAATTTCATGCTCCGTCTGTTCATTTTTCTGAGCTTTTAATATTTTGCTAAAGACGTTTGAGGAAAGAGATTGTTCTGTCATTCACCTATTATAGTAGAATTTGACGTACTTGAAAATGAAGAGTTTTTGGGTTCAAATGCTATACTATTCTTCATGAAACCAACCTATTTTAGATCGAGAGGAAAAAAGATCCCCTTGCCT
>Ga0209542_10001137_pt1 | contig 63502 bp, 65 predicted proteins | sample RifCSPhighO2_01_FD_184028 | JGI IMG/M metagenome (GOLD analysis project Ga0209542, IMG submission 184028) | Soil microbial communities from Rifle, Colorado - Rifle CSP2_plank highO2_0.1 (SPAdes) (version 2) | ecosystem: Environmental > Terrestrial > Deep subsurface > Rock core/Sediment ...
AAATCCGCATACTGTGGTTGCCTTCTGCCAGCCCGGAAACGTTATACTTAGCCGCCCAGTATCCGGAACCGTTTACGGCAGTAACATTAAATCCTGTACCTGAAGCGTTGTCGAAGGCGAACGTAGCATTCTTCACATCAGTTAAACTGTCAGGATCACGCAAGCTGACATTGAAGGTCTGGTTAAATGAATTGACACTGTAATTCGAGCCATTTACTGGGCTGACTATGGTGATGTTGGGGGCAGTGAAGTCAACGTCAAAGGTGATAGTTTCGGTATTATTTAGATTACCAGCAAAGTCGTATGTATAAACCCGCATAACATGGCTGCCTTCCCTGAGAGAAGAAACATTGTAGCTGGCGCTCCAGGAGCCGCTATTATTCACAGCAGTAACATTGAATCCAGTACCGGAAGCGTTGTTGAAACTAAATGTGGCATTCTTCACGTCAGTTAAACTGTCAGGATCACGAAGAAGAACGCTAAAGGTCTGATCAAATGAATTGACACTATAATTCGAGCCATTTACTGGGCTGACTATGGTGATGTTGGGGGCAGTAAAGTCTACTTCAAAAGTGATGATTTCACTATTATTTAGATTCGCAGCATAGTCAAAGGCAAAGATGCGGACCGTGTGATTTCCTTCTGCCAGGCCGGAAACGTTGTAGCTGGCTGACCAAGTGCCTGAATTATTCACTGCAGTGGCATTAAATCCTGTACCTGAAGCATTATCAAAACTATAGGTGGCATTTCGCACGCCAGTTCCTGCAGCTAGCAATTGAGTATAATCCTTCAGCTGAACGTTAAAACTCTGATTGAAGGAGTTTACACTGAAGTTCTGGCCGTTAAGGGAGCTTTGAACAGTAGCATTAGAAACATTCGGTGCCATCAAATCAACAGTAATTGCAACCGTTACACTCCGGTTGGCATTGTTTGTATTGTTTACTGTATCATTGGCAAAGACCGTAACAGTGTGCGCTCCCTCTACAACGGCGGATATATTAACATTGGCATTCCAGCTTGTTCCGGAACTGTTGGTGGCGCTTATATTAAAGGGAGTTGTGTTAGTGTTAAACATGAAAATAACAGCGCTGACGTTAGAAAGATCAGTTACAGTTGTATTGAATGGCTGCAGACCTCCGCTCAGATTGGCAGTTGCGACAGGATTATTGATAGTAACAGCAGGACTGACATTTTCTGCCAGAGTGGTGTAATTGCTGAATGAACTGACGTTGAAGGAGAGAATGCCTGCATAAGGATCATATGTAGTAGCATTGCAAATCGGTACGCTTACGCTATCACAAACGAAGAGACCATTCCTAAAGATTCGAGGCAGACTCTTGTATACCAAACTTCGGATCTGTATTTCTGCTGTGGTGTTTAAGTTGAGCATTCCTGGGTTGTCTAGCAGCCCCGTTAAATTATTCTGTACGAAGACTGTTTCCCTGATAAGCAAGCTAAGATTTGTTGTTAGATTTGTTTTAGTCCAATTAATCTCTCCAAGTGTATTATTATACTTTAAAGAATTTGTAGTTTGTGTATTTGAGTCTGCAACATCCTGGATTGCCCTTGTTCCTCCTGGGCCATACACGCTGATATTTGTATTGAGAATAAGATTTCCAGTTGAAGTTCCATTGAGAATGATTCCATTGATATTATTCACTAGTGGCCCGATAGTAATATTGGTATCAATTATGGTATTATTGGATGAATTGAGGAGTTGAATTGCAAAAATATTTGGACCTGTACTACCACTAATTTCTGTCAGAAAAATACGGGTTCTGCGTATTGTAGAATTGGTGACATTATTAAATACTATGGCCCCACGACTACCTCCATCAAATGCATCAACTATGATGCAATTATCTATAGTCACGTGATGAAAACCACTATCTAGATTCTTAGGCGGACCAGTGGCCCCTTCTGCACCAGTATTGTTAATAGCATATCCTGGATCGATAGTCGCAAATGTAATTTTGAAGTTGTTACAGTCTAATGTAACACTATTATTTAATATGGTAAAACAAGTACTGGTCGAACTAACATCTGCCCCTAAAGTATACGTTGCTCCTGTTTCATTGAGCTTTTGGCAGCTAAAAATGGTATATGCTGCTTGCGTTGTTATTCCTTCGGTACCTATGACAGCACCAGTGATCCCTCCTTGACGAAGGAAAAGTATGCCCCCTACTAATAATATTAGCCCTAGAGCTATTAAACTAGCTAACTCACCCTTTTTTCCAAAGTACATCTACGTTAATGAAAATCTTTCAATTTATAAATATTTGTTGTTAGCTCTGGTGGGGTTTAGTTCCTGAAAGCAGAATAAATTAATCTCCGACAAAAGTAAATTATAAATAGTAAAAAAAAAAGAGAAAATCTTATAAATAGACCCTCTTAAGTAGTAAAAATGATACCTGAAAACCTTACAAGAATTATAAGCTCTTTGACTATTATGAGTACCTTAGCGTGCGGATATGAAGAATTAAAACCAGCACCCAATGATATGGCTACCACCAGTATTACAAGTTCTCAAAGTGTTGGAGGTTACGGTGGTAGTGGTGGAGCTATGTCTAACGGAGGTTATGGTGGAATTGGTGGTCAAGGTGGCGTTGGTGGTGAAGATTCATGCCCACAAAGTAGAATGTATGAATTAAAATCACAGGAAAATTGGGGCAGTAGCATAAGTAACGTTGAAAAAGCTGTCAGCCAATTTCCATTAGATATTACAGATGACGGTTATAGTCTTACATTTGAAACAGCAGAAGATGTAGTCAGCTTTCTACCTAGTGAAGGTACGCCAACAGAATTAACTCAGTATACTACTAATCCTGCACCAAATACCGCAGGAGGGTCCTTAGGTGGAGAAGCAGTTGCACTTAAACTTAACCAATGGAACAATAACGCTGTTGCATATGGTGGTTCACCTACTAATCAGAACTATAATAATCCCTTTAATTTTCTTGTTTTGACTAATACTGGAACAAAATGTGATGGGTGGTTGCTAAGAGATATTGTAACAGCTTCAAGTGAATCTTTGTCAGGCATGCTAAATTATCCTGGTGCTTACATAACTCCTGCTGAAGCCAAGGAATGCGCCAAAGCAGCTAATGAAGCATTTCACTATGGTAATTGTAACTTGGAATAATTTTTTCTGATTAACAACCCAAATCTTTTTATATAACAATTCCTAATATCGCCACAAGAGAGGGGAATTGATGGATAAAGGTAATTCTAACCGCGAACAGCAGCTTTCAATTAATTATCATTCCTTATCAGTAAAAGAGGCTCTTAAAGAACTAAAGTCCTCCGAAAACGGGCTCACCAACCACGAAGCAGAGATGAGACTGCACCAGCATGGTTTCAATGAGCTGAAAGGAGAGGAAAGAACACATCCCGTAAGGATATTGCTACAGCAATTCTCAAGCCCGTTAGTGTGGATGCTGCTGGTTGCCTTGGCAATTTCTCTTTTTCTTGCAATGCGTGAAACAGGAAGTACCACTTTACAGCAATACGCTGATGCGATCGTCATTGGAGCAATCGTGCTGCTCAACTCTGTCCTCGGCTTTGTACAGGAGTTCAAGGCAGAAAGATCCATCGAAGCCCTGAAAAAGATGGTTTCGCTGAAGGCAAAAGTGCTGCGCAACGGCAAGGAAGCTAAAATTGACAGCAAATTTCTGGTTCCCGGCGATATTCTGGTTTTGACAGCAGGCGACAAAGTTCCTGCCGATGCACGGATACTTGAAGCCTATAGCCTTTACACCCAGGAAAGCTCCTTGACCGGAGAATCTCTTCCCGTAGGTAAATCCATAGAAACCCTCCCAGAAAAAACACCCCTGGCTGACAGAAAAAACATGGTTTACTCCTCAACAGCGATTCCAAAAGGAAGAGGAAAAGCCCTGATTACCAATATCGGGATGAGCACCGAGGTCGGGAAAATAGCCAAACTGATCAAAGAATCGCCGCAGGAAGCAACGCCCCTTCAGAAGAAGTTGCGCGATTTAGGAAAGTACCTTATCCTTGCAGTCATCATGATTGTGCTGGTTGTCTTTATCATTAGACTTCTTTCAGGAGAAAGTCTTGTAGAAACACTTCTCATAGCCATCGCCCTGGCGATTGCGGCGATTCCTGAAGGCCTGCCGGCAGTAATTACTATTTCGCTTGCAGTTGGTGTGCAGAGGATGAGCCAGCGAAATGCGCTGGTGCGTCACCTGCCGTCAGTTGAAACTCTTGGCAGTGTTAATGTTATCTGCACGGATAAGACCGGCACCCTCACCCATGACGAAATGACAGTTACCAAAATCTGGGCCAGCGGCACTGTCTATGATGTAAGCGGCTCTGGCTATGGTACAGAAGGAGCCTTCTATGTTGACACAAAGCTGGCAGATCCAAAGCCATTGCAGCTGCTCCTCAAAATCGGTTCCCTCTGCAGCGACGCAGTAGTGGAAGACAAAAAAGAGAATAATAAAGATGGCCAGAAAAATGTTGTTGGCGATCCCACAGAAGCGGCGCTGGTAATAGCAGCAGAAAAAGCCGGCTTTACTAAAAAAGAACTGCAAAAAAACGAGCCGCGGATAGATGAAATTCCCTTCCTATCAGAACGGAAGATGATGACCACGATCCACAAGGCACCGAAAGGAACCGTTTCCTACACCAAAGGGGCTGCTGATGTGGTCATTGAACGATGCAACAGGATTCTTGTCAACGGAACGGTGCAGCGTTTGGATAGAGCGATGAAGAAAGAAGTGTATGCACAGAATGAATTGTTTGCTAAGGAAGCCTTACGTGTGCTGGGCTTTGCCTACAAGGATACCTTTACTGACTCTGCTTCAGCCGAAAAGGAGATGATTTTTGTCGGCCTTCAAGCTATGATCGATCCGCCCAGGAAGGAAGCCAAAAAATCCATCGCTCTCTGCAAGAAAGCGGGCATCAAAGTGATCATGATCACCGGTGATCATCTCGGTACTGCAAAGGCCATTGCTGAGCAATTAGGCATCGAAGGAAAGGCGGTCAGCGGGCAGGATTTAGAACAGATGCCCAACTTAAAAAAAGAAATTGAAAAAATTGGCGTTTTTGCACGTGTTAATCCCGAACATAAGCTGCAAATTGTCACAGCCTTAAAAGAGAAAGGATATATTGTTGCCATGACCGGAGACGGGGTCAATGACGCGCCAGCGTTGAAGAAAGCAGACATCGGCATCGCCATGGGAAAAACCGGAACTGATGTAGCTAAAGAAGCAGCAGACATGGTTCTTGCTGATGATAATTTCACTTCCATCGTCAATGCTGTCGAAGAGGGAAGGGGAATTTTTGACACTATCAAAAAATTTGTCAATTATTTGCTCTCCAGCAATCTGGGAGAGATCTTGGTTATATTCTTTGCCTCAATTCTGCAGCTTCCACTGCCTCTTACCGCCATCCAGATTTTGTGGGTAAATATGATCACTGATGGATTACCGGCAACCGCCTTAAGTGTTGATCCTCATTCGGCTGGAATCATGGAACGTCCGCCAAAATCGGCGAAAGAAAGCATCCTCTCCAAGGAATTACGGTGGAGCATCATCCTCATCGGCTCTTTAATCGGCATTGTCTGTACGGTTTTATTCTGGCTCTACCAGGCCTCTGGGGCGCAAAAAGCAAGAACTATTGTATTTACATCATTAGTCGTCTTTGAATTAGTACGGCTGCAAACTATTCGTTCAGAGTTCAAGCTCGGGATATTCAGCAATAAATGGCTGATTGCTGCGGTTGCTGCTTCCATCCTACTACATCTGCTGACGATTTACACTCCACTCTCTTCATTTTTTAAAACTGTACCGCTAAACCTTGTTGACTGGGCTGTACTGGCTGTGGCAGGCGCGGTACTGTTCGGCACGTATATGCTAATACAGCTGCTGAGAAGGAAAATAAGGAAATAAGGAAGAGGATATAATGCAGATTATTGCCAAATAACTTTATATAATTACAAACTATACTAAGGATATGTTAGGGCATTTCTCAGAGGCAGGTGCTTTTGTAGGCAGCTCGCGATTAGCTGAGATTGTCAATGATGCCGGCTGGCAGTTGTATGATATCACCCTTCCCTATTATAGAGCCATGCCTTACACCTGGAAGGAAATAAACAAAAGAGGGCCGGTTAAAATATTTTTACAGACGCACCAGTATCTATTTATCCCTAAACCTGCTCGTGAGCAAACACTTGAACAAGCTTGTGCTGCTGTCGGTTTTTTGGGGCCTTCCCTGCAGCTTCCTCCCTTAGAAGAACAGGAAATCGCTTTTGATAAGAGAGGAATGATGGTTCATAGCAGCCCCTCTTGCAAGGGTTGGGGCGGCATGACTATGGAGAAGCAGTTTAGCAGTAGTTATGTGTATCTCTTTTCACGATTACAATTTCAATCCCACCACCTTATTGCAACCTCACCGCCAGGCTTGTACCGTCCACGGCAGCCGGACGAGAATTTTGACGGATCTAATCTTCGCCCGCCAAAAGTAGAGGTCAGCTATAGCAGCAGCATCGATGTATTTGCAGCCCATTTTTCAATACTCACCACAGCTGATTTAGCTTTGGGTGTTGCGATTTCCGGAAATAAATATAATTAGAAATAATCATAATTGAAACGCTGAGTATTCCACCACTCTATTGAGTGGTGGTTTGCAAGCAAACCACATAATATTTGTGGAATACTTGCGTGCTCAAAATTAGGCTGGGCGGTGAGCAAAGCGAACATGCCATCGGTCTATTGACCGATGGTCCGCCCAGTCCTATTTTGACAATGATCTAGGAGTCAAAAACTATCCAAACTTTTCTGCTGCAAAATCTTTTTGACTTTCATTTTCCCAACCATTGCATCATCTTTCTCTAGTTCTGCTTGGATTTCCTTAGCCCGTTCAATAACGTCATCAGGCAGACCGGCCAGTTTTGCTACATGCACGCCATAGCTCTGATCAGTGCCTCCTTCAACCAGCTTATGCAGAAAAACAACTTCTCCGTCAACTTCCTTGGCTGCGATATTATAATTTTTGATCCGTTCAAATTTTTCCGCCAGCTTGTTCAGGACATGATAATGTGTTGCAAACAGTGTTTTTGCTTTTATCGAATTGTAGATATGTTCAGCAACACTCCAGGCGATAGAGACGCCGTCAAAAGTGCTTGTTCCACGGCCAATTTCGTCGAGGATGATTAAACTACGTTCAGTAGCATTGTGCAGGATGGATGCAGTTTCATTCATCTCTACCATAAAAGTACTTTGCCCAGAACTAAGATCATCATACGCTCCAACGCGAGTGAAGATCCGATCCACTATTCCTAGCACAGCTTCCTCAGCAGGAACGAAGGAACCTACCTGCGCCAGTAAAACAATCAAGGCAGTCTGGCGCATGATCGTACTTTTTCCTGCCATATTCGGGCCGGTAATGACCATCATCTCGTTTTCATGAAGGTAAATGTCGTTTGGAATAAAACGTGACTCAAAGGTTTCGATAACTGGATGCCGTCCATTTCTGATTTGGATAACTTTCTCATCAACAAGCGCTGGTTTACTATAATTATGCTCCATGGCTGTCTTTGCGAATGAGACAAGAACATCAAGAACAGCCAGGGTTGCTGCCGTTTCCTGCACTTCACTGGTTTTCTCTGCAATTTTGGCAAGTAATTCTTGAAACAGGGTATACTCCAGTACATTGATTTTTTCTTCCGCGCCAAGGATTTTCTCTTCCTCGATCTTCAATTCTTCTGTAACATAGCGTTCGGAATTAGCCGTAGTCTGCTTCCTGATGTACTGTGAAGGAACAAGATGCACATTTTTTCTGGTAACTTCAATAAAATAACCAAACACTCTTGTATAGCCTATCTTTAAGGTGTTGATGCCGGTTTTTTCTTTTTCTTTCTCTTCCAGCTCCTGCAGGTAGCGCTTGCTGTTCAGTTTGATATCGCGCAAGGAGTCTAACTCCTGATTAAATCCGCGTTTAATGATATTTCCTTCCCTGAGAGTGATGGGAACTTCTTCTTTCAGCGCATTTTTAAGAAGAGAATAAATATCCTGCAACGTCTCCATCTCTGCCAGTCTTGAAAGGAGCGGGTCATCAAAGGAGGATACCTTCTCCTTTATAGCTGGAAGCTGCTGCAATGACTTTTGTAAAGCTAGTAGATCACGTGGATTCGCATTTCCGTAGTTGACTCTGCTGATAAGCCGTTCTAGATCATATACGCCTTTAAGAAGGCCAATCAGCTCCTCCCTGCTGATGACGTTCTTATGCAGCACCTCGACAGCATTCAGCCGAGCTTGGATAGCTTCTTTTTGCAGGAGCGGTTCCTTAAGCCAGCGTTTCAATAATCGCGCGCCCATCACCGTGACAGTCATGTCCAGCACCGACAACAAACTGCCCCGGCTTGTGCCATCTTTGATATTTCTCGACAATTCCAAATTGCGCAAGGTGCTGGAATCGAGGAGCATGGTTGTGGAATTATTGCGCAAAGTTATTTTTTTTAGATGGGTAAGAGAGTTTTTCTGCGTGTCAAGAAGATATTTCAACAGCGCCCCAGATACAGCAAGATTATTCTTCTGTTCCTCCAAACCGAGAGAATCGAGAGAGGAAAGCGCAAAATGATGGAGCAGAACTTCCCGGGCCTTGTCAACTTTAAAAAAATAATCCTCCAGAGTGTTAAGGAAACAGCCGCTGTTTTCAATTTTAGAGACAAGCTCAACATTGACGCGAAGACTTTCAGGAATAAGGCATTCGGAAGGATGAAGGCGAGTTATTTCACTCATCAGCTGAGCCTGTGAATGAGCTGAGCTGGTCACAAATTCCCCTGTAGAAAGGTCACAGAAAGCAATGAAAAACGCTTCACCAAATGAAGTAACAGCCAGGATATAATTGTTTTCCTTTTCCTCCAACAATGAAGATTCGATCACAGTTCCAGGAGTGACAATACGTACTAATCCCCGTTTCACCAGACCTTTTGCTGTTCTGGGATCTTCCAGCTGTTCAATGATCGCAACTTTGTGTCCTTTCTTGATCAATCTGCCTAGATATGTTTCTAAGGCATGGAACGGAACGCCTGCTAATGGTGCCTTTTTTTCATTCTTACCCCTGGAGGTGAGGGTTATTTCTAATTCCCTTGAAGCAGTGATAGCATCCCCATAGAACATCTCATAAAAATCACCCATCCTAAGCATGATTAAGCAGTCAGGATGCGCTCTCTTTGCTTCCAGATACTGCCTCATTCCCGGAGTAAGATGTTCTTCTGGAACATTAAGAATGTTTGTCTCTACCACTTTTTGGGATAGAATCAAGAGTTTTTTAAGTATTGTTGTGGTAAAAGTGAGATTTATACCCTTCCTTCGGCTAATATGAAACCCTCGCCAATTGGCCAGTGAGCACTATACTATTCGCAAGACAAGCCATGCCCTCCCCCTACAATATTGAAGGCTGGGAGGGTGCGAACGAGAGAGTTTCATATTAGCTCCTTCCTTCATAAAAGATATAAATGATCTGGAGTAGAACAATTTATGATTAAGGGGATTACCAGTATAGCTGTTTCTGCTTTGCTTTCTGCCTGCGCTCCAACTTCCACTACCTTTATTGCTTCTGAACCGATACCTGTCTCCAGTTCACCTTTAGAAGAGCGTGTTCCAGTCCAGTACAAAGAAGGAGTGCAAAGAGTTCTGGAGATCCGCCAGTTTGCCATCGATTCCCTTGGTTTTCACAAAAACAGCAAACATTATACTTGGTTTACCGAAGAGCAAGATCATCAACATACAGTTTCTCTTTTATCTATAACTGGAAGAACAACCTTGCCTATCTCGAGAGCAGCTAAGGCAGAAAAGCTCCATTTGGACGGCTTGTACAGAGAAGACATTGCCGGGTTTCTCTATCTAGAATCTGAAAAAGATCCCCTTACCGATGAACAGGAATATTATAACAGGCAGGGATACGACACCTATTGGAGAGCAGTTACGAGTTATCATAGCACTGGTGAAGGATTAGGAAGCCCCATCACTCCCGATTTTTTAAAATCTGATTTTGCAAATCAGGTTGAGATCGCCGTCCATGAAATGTGTCATGAGAATGTCGAACATAACATCGGTCCTGGTTTTTCAGATGAGTTAGATGACTCTTTTTGTACCTTGGTTGGATATGCAGCCAGGGTAGAATATTTTTCCCAAAAAAATCTTGATGAGAAACGTGATGCCGCAAAAGACTCTTTTAATGAACTTACAGCTTTCGCGCAGAAATTTAATGAAATTTACGGGAAGCTTACAGAATTATACCGACAGGATCTGCCTATCGAAGAAAAAATGAAACAGCGTGAGCGATTATTTGCCGAAATTCAGCCTTTCAGGTCCATGGAGGCAAACAATGCATCATTGTGGAGCTGGCATCCTTATTTAGTTCATCATTCCCTGATGAATGAGGCATATAAGGCTCAGGGAAGTGTGATAACTTTTGTTCAAAAGATGAAAGATTGTCCTGAAGAAGAAGAGCAAGCGCTTAAATATATTAAAGAATTGGCTAAAAAATAAGAAAATAATTAAGCCCGCTTGAATTCAGCAGCTATATCAATCAAATCAACATGCCCCATGAAGACCCCACGGCAGCAGTATCTCTCTAGATCTAGGCTGTCCAGGGCTTTCTTTGCCTTCTCGCCTTTTTCTAACAAGGCTCTGTATTCTTCCCAGAGATGACCTACTGGTTTTCCACATGAAAAGCATCGTATTGGAATTATCATTGTATCACCTGTATGATTTCTGTCGTTTTGCCCGGGCTTTGGAATCGTTGGGCTTGCGCGCTTCTTTCCGCCGTATATCAGCGACAAGAAGCAGCCGGTCATATTCCTCAAAAGTTTTCTTTAGTTTTGGCTCGTGCTTGATGAGAGACCTGGCAATTGCCAGCCTGATTGCATCAGCCTGGCCGTTAACACCGCCACCTTGCGCAAGCACATCGATATCAACATTCTGGGCCATGCTGCCAGCAAGAAGCAATGGCTCATGGATGCGCAAGCGCAGCATTTCATTCCCATAACTTTCCAGATGCGTACCATTAATCCTGATTTTTCCCTTTCCTTCTGTAAGAGTTGCTCGCGCTACGGCGCGTTTTCGCTTTCCTTTGGTCTGAATGATGTTTGTTGCCATTTTATATTTTGATGTTATATAGTTATGATCATATCTCTACTGTTGTGATCCTTATTTCTGTGGGTATTCCTTAGCTCCTAACTGCTTGCAGACGTCTCCGACAGTCGTGTACTGCAAACTTGGAAGCTTTTCACGGGATGATTCTTGAAGATGGATCATCTCCTTGCCTGCCAGTTCTGCTGGTAACCGCGCATAGCAGAAGACCTGCTTGAAAGCTTCCTTGCCTCGAGTATATCTCCAAGGCAGCATGCCTCTGATCGATCGCCTGACAAACTTGTCTGCCAGCCGGGAAAATTTTGCGCTTTTGAGCGGATAACCTTTACGCTCCCGGCGTTGATGCTCATGAGCAACGGTGTTTGTTTTTTTCCCGCTGATAATGATCTTTTCACAATTAACAACGTGGACTTCTTCTCCCAGAAGGGCGTCTTTCGCTACTCGTGCAGCCAATCTTCCCAGTACAATTCCATCCCCATTGTATATTTTCATGCTATCCCAAGATCCTCACATTCCTGCCCTCAGGATTTTGCCGAAACAATTCCCTAATTGACAGTGTTTTTCCTTTAGCATCTTCAATCTTTCGTTTTGCTTCCAGTGAAAAAGTAAAGGCTGCAACGTCAACCTTCTTAGTGATGTCACCCACACTTAACACTTTTCCAGGCACCAGGACAGTTTCCCCGTCTCTGGCAAACTTATTGATCTTATACACATTGACAATCCTTCTCTGCCGGGTAGGCTTTTGCAGATCATATAATATTCTCTTCCAAAGCTTGCTGTCCTTTGCTTTCTCTTCTAGGTCGAGAAGCAATTGTTGCAATTGGTAGTTTGTCGGACCTGTTCGTGTACCCATTTTGTTGTTAGAGCTGTTTCTCCAATTCCTCAACTTTTTCTGCCAGGATCTCGGCGCTTTTCGTGAGCATCTCTTTACAGCTCAATTGCCCCCAGCTTTCAACCGTGAAAATAAAATTATCAGAGTAGTCTAGCTGTATTCCCTCATCTGCTTCAGCATAGACTTCCAGCAAGAGGGAATCATAGATTTTATCAGCGACCAATTCAACCTTGTTGTCCTTCACCTTGAAGACACCATCAGTGCAGAGTTCTGCTAGTTTCTGCGGATGCTGTACTTTTCCTACCTTAACCAGTGGCTCTCTCTTATATGCAGCCAAGCCCGGCATCCATTTGGCATGATCCTTTCCCTGGCCCATTACAGCGGTCATGGTTAAATCCACTTTTTGTTTTGACAATAATTTCACAACTGGCATGCCTGCATGGACAAACGTGCACTTCGGATCGGCGCTTTCCGCATCCCCTGCATAGACATATCCTTTCTTGCCTGCCTTTAGTTTTAGCTGCAGCGTACAGCTAGCGCTTTTCTCATTGATTTCATCTTCACTCTTAGGCAGCCTGTAACTTTTCAAATCTGTTTTTATTGGCAGCAACCCTAAGCGCAAGCCCAGCATCTCATCATATAATGCAGAACTGTTCTCCTTGATCTCAAGATCATCAACTGCCAGCGTAGGAACTTCTTCGATGATCAGGCGACGGATAGTGTTGGCAAACACTTCATTGCTTCCCTTGAGCAGGAATGACAATTTTCCTCTCTTCTTTTCTTCCTTTAGTTTTTCGCATTTCATGGTGTAGGTTTGTTGATCAAATATAATGTAGTAATGTAGGGGCGAGCATTAAACTCGTCTACCCCGTCTTCCTCCTTTCATCCGGCAGCCGTTGTGCGGCTCAGGTGTGACTTCTTCAATTTTTCCTATCCGCAAGCCAGTTCGTGATAAGGCTCTTATCGCAGCCTGAGCACCAGGACCGGGATTCTTTGGACCATTATGTCCACCTTTTGACCGTACTCTGATGGAAAGGCCATTGATACCCTTTTCCTTGCATATTTCAGACACTTTTTTTGCCGCGCCCATGGCCGCAGTGGGAGAACTTTCCAGCCTGTCAATCTTGACGATCTGGCCGCCGCTGGAACGGGCAATGGTTTCTGTGCCCGTAATATCGGTCACGGTAATGATAGTGTTATTATAAGATGCGTAGATGTGAGCAATTCCCCAACGTATCTTAGGATAGTGATGCTGTTTTTCATATTGCGGTTCCTGATGCTGTTTTTCCGCTTCCTCGGGCATTTCTTGTTTCATACTTCCAGCACCTCTTCCGGTTCTTCCACATCGCTTACCAAATCGGCAGGATCGGCAGGCTCAGGAGCTTTCTTTGCATCAACTTTTGCTGGTTGCTTTGCTTCTTCAGCTGCACCGCTTTTTTTCTTTTCTTCCGGAGCCGCAACAATTCGTTCAGGATGCTCCTCATCAGCCAGCGATGATTTCGCCTTGAAACTGATCGAGCCTTCCTCAACAAGAGAAACAAGATAAGAAGGCATGGAAATTTCTTTTTCTCCCACCATCAGATGCCGATGGGTGATAAATTGCCGCGCCTGTTTCATCGATTTGGCCATCCCTTTCCTGAAAACAAGACTCTGCAGACGCCGTTCAAGTATATCTTTCAGCTCCAGCCCGAGAATGTTATCCAACTCTCCCCCGGCAGAAAGCAGCCCCAGTGCCTGTAATTTCTGCAACACTTGTGCTTTTTCCTTCTCACCCTGCACGGTATGCGTAGCGATAAGTTTTTTAGCGATATTCTTGTATTTTTTTAAGAATGAACTGGCGATGAAAATTTCTCTTTTATTATGGAGCCCGTAATCTCTGACCACGACTCGTTCGCTCTCGATGTTTTCCTTATTCCAGGGGTGCATCGGTGTCCAGTACTTCTTTTTGAGTTTTTTAGGGTCTCCCATGGTAAGTCTTTGTTCAATTCAGTATTATTTTTTCTCTTTCTTTGCTGGCTTTTCAGCTGTTTTCGTCGCGCTCTTCTGAGGAGCAGCTTTCTTGGTTACACCTACTACTTTTCCTTTACTGCGCCTGAAGTTGGATCGCGTTCTTTGACCACGCACAGGCAAGCCTTTCTGGTGGCGGATACCTCGCAGGGTTTTGATCTTCTTCAGCCGCTTGAGATCATTATCTTTGACAAAATTAAGTGTTCCGGTAAGAACATGCTGATCAGTTCCTGAATCGTAATCTTTTCGCCGGTTAAGGCTCCAGACAGGAAGGCCGTTCTGCAAGGGATGTTGAGCAACAGCGTTGAGTCGTGCTACTTCGTCATCAGGAAGATATCCTACCTTGGTATGCTTATCTACCTTCGCTACCGTACAAATCATGTCGGCAAAATTAATGCCAATTCCTTTAATTTTAGTAAGTGCAAAGCGCGTCTGCATATTGCCTGGAATATCAACATTTGCAACACGGACGATGTGCTTGAAATTTTGTTCTTGTTTTTCTGCCATAGTATAGTGTCCAAGAAATGACGCAATAGCCCTATACGCGTGAACTCGGACTTGATTGAGCTAAAAACTAGGGCTCATTTATAAAGGTTTCTGTTTGAAGGGCTAAACCCTATCGTTATGGAGAGTTACTAAACATTCTCATACTCAGGCAAATCCAGAGCAACTTCCTCCGGTTTGAGCTCATCTAAACAGTGAACTAGCGCTGGTTTAGTTACATCTGTACCTCTGAGTGCTCCTCTCACATCTTCATACACTACCAAAGCTCTCTGCCTGGCAATTTTAATCAATTTATCTTTAACTTGTTGAGAATTGGTGGAAGGGTCTACATCCCAGTTAACAACATCATCTGCAGCAAGATGGGTAGGATAGATAAACCTCTTATACATCGGAATGACGGTCATCCTTAGTTGCCGAACAATATGTTCTACCGCCCTGCCGCGCTCTTTGATATCTCTCTCGATTCTTCGAAGCTGGGCTATGAGCGGATCAGTCGTGACAAAGAGCTTATGGTCATACAAATTCACGAGACGCTTGCCAACTTCTGCACCTGAATCTGAATAGAGAGCATAATTTCCTTCGACGATGGCAACATCAAGATTTTCTGGCACGTCTATCGCTACAGAATCAGCATCATAGGTGTGAGTCTTAAAATTATAAGTCAGATATGAGAACGGCTGCCCATTTTTGAGATCCTGGGAAAATTTCAACAAGCGTACAAAATCAATGGAAGACGGATGGTCATAATTTTTATCTGGATTGAAACATAGATTGTCCCGCTCCTGTTCTGTCAGATGGCTAAAATTGTGATAGCAGTCATCAGTAGTAAGGATATGACAGCGCAGTCCCCATTTTTCCAAATGCAGCTGGATAAGATCTGTAATTGTCCCCTTACCGCTGCCAGAGCCGCCGCCAACTCCTACCAGATAAGTCATGATGAGATGGAAATAATGAGATTATTTAACTATTTCTATCAAAAAGAAGATCTTCTTCCACAATCTTTATATTTCATACACTTCCAAGCTTTGTCATGGTTGATTTAGAATTCCTTATTGAAAAAGCAAAAGGCCATGAGATGAATGGCCAATATCTTGAAGCTGAGATAGTCTACTCGGCAGCAATGGACGAGACCAGACACATAGATCATGGTTCAGAACAAGGTAGGCTTTCAGTGGTACGGTACTTGACATCCTTGCATAACCATCGTGGCGTTGCCAGACGAATGCTCAGGCGCTATGACGAAGCTATGGATGACTTTAGGGCTGCTAGAGAACAAGCAGCACCTTTTAACAATGTAGACCTGCTCGATGAGATGGCCCATGCCTGCATCAACATGGCTGACGTGCAGAGAGTAGGGTACAATAATCTTCCAGCAGCACATCAGGCTTTGGATGAAGTATTACGATACACTAAACCTAGCTCGCTGACGTGCGCCAAGGCTGTAGACCAGCGCGGCTTGGTTCTGGTTGCGGAGAAACGATTTGAAGAAGCAATTCTTCATTACAATATTTCCAGAATGTCTTGCGAAGATCTTCTAAGGTCGGATCCGGATAATAAGGACGTACAGCACCGCCTCAGCCAAGTCCTGCTCCATCTCGGCTTTGCCTATGTCCAGATAGACGATTCCGAATCGCTGGAAAAAGCCTATGAATCACAAGCAGCTGTTATCGATACTCTTGTAAAACTAGGCGATAAGAATGGCATTGTCAATGCCGTCAGGACTATAGGACAGATTTCCTTGCGGCGAGGGAATCCTGAAGAAGCTGTGAAGCAATATACTAAGGCACAGGATATTCTTCAAGCAACTGGTTATGACAGAGCAACTACCATCCTCGGCTTGTATTTGGCGCAGGCTCATCAAGATCTTAGCTTAAAGAATATGAAAACCTTCCGGCAAGGCCTTGAAGCAGGGCATGTTGCCGAGCAGGATTTTCAGCCTCTGGAAGGGATGGTTAAAGATGTCTACAAGAAAAGCGCTCACACACTTATTGAAGCATACACTGCTGGGATATCACTTTCACCTAAAAAAGAAAAGACATAATTAAGTTTATACTACTATTTCTTGACTCTTCTTCTGCCGTTGTTTCTTTCCTTTTTTTCCTTCCGCTTCCTCTTCCTTATCCTGCAGATGCCGTTTCCATTTAAGGATCGTATAATTTACGGGATTCTTGATTCGAGGACAAAAACTATCCGGCTTGCAGATGCCAATGCCTCTGTAATATGCTTCATTATTACAATTAGGAGGAAGTCTCTCTCCGGCTTTAAAACTGTGCAATTGCCCTTTGATATACACCTCACGCAATGGTTCTGGATCGTTTTTTGTATTCCAGGAGTGAAGATAGGCTTCAATTTCCTCCTTGTTCCAACCGATTTTTCCTAAATAGTTCATCAGAATAAATACTCCCCGCTTCTTGCCATCGCTGATCCCTTGCAGCAATAATTTCATGCAGGGCGGAAAGAACTCTTCTCTGATCGGGCTGGTAAGGGTCAGTTCATCATATTCTTTTTTGAGAGGTTCTTTTTCTTCTTCTAATTTCACATCAAAGTCTAAAGCCTGGAGAAGCAATTGTCGTGCACTCTCACTGGATACATTTCTATCCAGGAAAGTGAACATCGGCATTAGAATACCATCAGGTTTAGCCATCTCTTTCTGAAACTCCATCACTTTTTCCGGATCGATCGGCAGGCTGACTAATCCGGATTTCTCATGCAAGCTGTACGGCATGCGATAGAGATGTCGTGAAGAGATTAAGACGGTGTCGATCTCCAATATTGATTCTGGATTAAAATTAGAATTATATTCATCAGAACCGCAGGGACAGAGACTTTTTTTATTCTCTATCTTCTCCATTAAGATTCCGCATTTGTCGCATTTTATGAAATTCTTTTGTTCTTTTTCTCTTTTTTCACATTTCGGACAAATAAACTCAAAAACAGCATCATTTTCAAAATGTATCTTTTTCTTGCAACTACTGCAGCTATTGATAATAAATTCCCTTTTCCCAAATTTATTATTTAATTCATCTAATGTATAGACATATTTCTCATCAAAGAAAATTTTATTGTCTTTTATAAGATATCTTTTGGTGATAACATCCAGTAAATATTGTGAAATTTTTTGCGCAGCTATCGGAAATAAATCTTTAGTCTTCTGTCCTGCAATATGTGCAGGAAAAGCTTCAAAAGGAACACCGATATGGAACCCTTTATTACCCGAAAATTTACAGCTGATGTCCTTAACTCCATTCTCCTTTAGCGCTTTAATAAAAAGGCAGGTAGTCAGTTTAGAAAATTCCCAATCAATACAGTCGATATCCAGCACCAGATCCCAGCCCGAACGCAGCTGGTCAAGCTCTTTTTTTGATTTGCTGCTCTCTAAATCCAAAGGGTTTTCCCATAACTCCTCGCTGGCATGGAAGGATGTTACACCGCGAAGAGAAAGTTCAAGAATTTCTTTAGGATAGGTAAGAATATCAGGCCGCTTGCCGAATGCATCAATATAACGGAAGCCTATCTCTTTGTTTTTGGCGTGCGCTATGATAGCATCCTGGATATCTTTCCGTTTATAGAAGCGTACGCAAACTCCTTTGTCAAGCATAGAACAGTTTAGAAATGAAGGAGTTTAAATGATTTTCTGAGAATATTTTACTTAAAGCTCGGTAGCCTTGTGTTCCGTCTGCGGACGTTTCTGCGGATAAATAATCACCTGTTCAACCCCACAAAAGATTCCCTCCGGAGTGAGATAATCTTTAAGGTCGTAAGTTTGGGCGGATTCCGGAAATGTTCAATATACCTTCTAGCCTGCCATTCATCCTGTTGGTTTTTAATAAGTGCACAGAACCAGTGATATTCCGCAAATCGACCGATATGAACTCCTTTTACTACATCAGCTTTGCCGTTGACAATTCTACTGTAATCAAATTCTACAGTTTCTTCAAAAGAACGACGCCCACTTCCTTGAAGCTTTCTTGGCATTGATTCAGGCGTAGGAATCACTGATTCTAAATCCGGAAAAAATTGTTCGCATCTTTCTAGTTCTGGTTCACAGGCATACAGAGAAAATGCCAAACGCTATCGCCTTGCTTTTCATATTGCACCGACATAAATTCAAAAATCAGCAACTTCCTTCCTAAACGCTTCCGCTTTCTTTTTGAGACTGGCGAGAGCGGTCTTTAAAGCCTTTCGCGGCTCTAGATCCTTTGTTTCCAGCACCATGGTCGGCACGCCAACTAAAGGGTGATCAATACGATAGGTTGCCAGTGTGACACCCTTCACATCCAGCAATTCCTGTTTTAAGGCATTGCAGAAGCTGTGCGTTTCTCCTTTCAGCTCAAAAACAAGTTTTGTTTTTGTTTCTTCCAGAACCTTGAATTCCATGGTAGTGGTGAATTTTACGGTTTTGTTTATAAAGATTTTGGTTTTGCCGGTTCTTTTGCAGGCAAAAATCTAAAAATAGCTTCGTATTATTCCCTTTTCCCATGCTCCAGACAACACAGACTGCTGAATACAAGGCCTTCAAATACTTGCAGCACTGGCAACGGGAGGACAATCTCGAAAAATTAAAAGCATCTTTTTCTCAGATCAGCCCCTTCTTTTCCTATCTTCTGCAAAAAACAGAGCAGCTTTATGCCCAGCTTCCTTTAAGAAAAGACGGACAAAAACCGTTTATCCACCCCTTGAATGTAGTCTTAGCATTGAAAGATGCCAAGATCAGCGATGAAATAACTCTTTCTGTCGGCCTATTACACGATTACGTAGAAGAGACGGTAGATATCTATCAGCATGAACTTGGCGCTGGCAAAAAAGAGATTGACATGAACGCGCTGGAAAAGTATGAGGAACGTGTTTTTAGAGAGCTGGAGAAAGACCTTCTGCAGCACGGCGAAACAGCAAAAGTAAAGACCATCATTGAAGCATTAAAGCTTCTTACCCGGCACAAGCGGGATTTTTACTACCGTTCCATTTCTGCCATCTTTCAATATCCTGACGAAAAAATAAAAGAAATCGCCATCCCAGTCAAGCTTGCCGACCGGATGCACAACATTCTCAGCATCAATTGTTTTACCGAGCAGGAAAGGATCTACCAATGTTTCAAAAACTTGTTTATTCTTAACAATACCAAGAAATACCTATTGGAAAAACCTGAGGAAAGAATTTCCAAGACGACGACAGTTCCATCTACACAGTTATTATTTAAGAGATGCTCCAAAGCGACCTATGACGCTTTTTTAACCATCTGCCATCTGTGCCTTAGGAAAGGCATCGGCGACATCAAGTCCATGATCCAGCTGGCCTTCAAGAAATTTGCTCTGGAGAAAGCCGGAGTGTGGGAAGTTACCACAGTCGATCCTGACGAGACTCACCTGATGCGCTTATTCCACGGCGTGGTGCGAAAATATGACGCCAGATTGCATCAGGAGTGGACAAAATTTGAGGAGTTGAAAGAGTCTGAGTACGAGTACTGCCGCAGATTCTTTGCTGATTTTAATTTTTCTGAGGAGCAGATAAAGACGATCATTGATTATAAGGATGCCTATTCGCTGAAAGAAGTTGTTGCGTACCTGTTGTACTTACCGGATTATGTGGTGCACCGGTTTTTGAGTTCAGACTTGGGCGAGGATGCCAGGATTTGTGGTTAGTTATAATTACTGAATCTCCCTGTAAGTTGGAGTAAAGCCTACATAGGCAAGATCTTCTAATCTTTCCGGATCTTCTGTTTTGAGTAACTGCTCCAGATTTTTCAAATATTCCTCATTTCTCACTTTTGCAGTCTTAAATGCTTCTTCTGGCGAGACGATTCCGTTTTTGTCAGTATCATTTTCTGGATTGTTCATCTCTTCAGAAAAGAACACCGCAAAGGAGTACTCTTTGTTTCCTACTCCTTCCTCACCTTCTTTGGTGGAAGATACGGCAATGGCTTTATGCTTTATGTTCTTGGTAAATGATTCGGAATAACAACTGTTAACCACGACGAGAATCTCTTCAGATCGATTTCCATCAAGAATGGTATCAAGATCATAACCTCGCATAGATGAATGGTCATACTCAAAGCCGATTTTTCCCAAAGGCGAGGCGGAACCATGCTGCATAAAGTAAACGGTGAATCTCTCTTCTGGTCTTATAGTGCTTTCTAGATCGTTAAGGAGCGTCTTGACATTCTCAGCAGTGGCAATATTGTTATAGGAGCCGTTAAATTCCATTCCTAATTCTGCAATTTTATCTTTCGTCACCGGATCGTCAAGTACGGGTTTTCCATCATAGTACAAGACAAAAATATTTTCCGGTTTGTAGCCGTTCTTGAGCAGTTCATGGTAAACTTGTGCGGTGTAAACCCAGAAGGAATTATGAACTAATGATCTTTCCTCATCCCTTATTTCTGCTCCGGTAACAATCACTGCCTTATCTCCAGGTACAGTACCGTATCCAGGGTAAGTAGATTCGTATCCTAGCACTGCTAATGCTAGAGGAAGAGCCAGAAAATTTTTTTTGAATGTCATTTAGTTTATCTTATTACTGTTACTTTATAAAATCTCCCCTATTAAGTCACTATCTGGTGGCAAATTCATTTCCCAAAAATCTTCTGATAATTCTTCCAGATTTGGCAGCCAACATTTTTGCTGGAAACATTTAAATATAAACACATATTAAACGTAATAAACATAATATACAAGATGGTAAGCATAACTTTGGCCGTTCCGGCGGAACTAAAAACAGAAATGGACCAGCATCCAGAAATGAATTGGTCTGAAGTAGCTCGGCAAGCAATAAAAGAAAAGCTGATGCTTCTTTCAAGAATGGACCAGCTTCTTTCCAAAAGCAGGTTGACTGAGAAGGATGCTCTGGAGTTAGGTAGAAAAGTTAATAAGGCCGTGGCAAAACGAGTTTTGAAGTCATGGAATTAGTAGTGGATGCAAATGTTTTCTTTTCTGCGTTAATGAGGGATAGCCATACTCGGCATTTTCTTGTTTTTAGCGGGCACACTCTTTACACTTCTGAATTTGTATTTGGGGAGATTATGAAACACGGAGGCGAAGTTTCTAAGAAAACGCTGCTTTCAGAAGAAGAAATTAAATCTCTTTTGAATGATATTATGGCCTTAGCGAATATTCGAGTTATTGCCCTATCAGAATATAAAGAATTCATTAAAGCAGCTCAGACAATATGCCCAGATATAGATGATGTCCATTATTTTGCCTTAGCCATAAAATTGAAGTGTGCAATTTGGAGCAATGATAAAAAGCTGAAAGAACAGGATAAAATAAAAGTGTATGCTAGCCATGAATTAGTGAGATTGTGAGGAAAGAGATTTGTAGTTAGAAGAGATTTAGGGTATAGTGATAATATCATCATCTACTTCAGGTTTGATTATTAAGCCTTCATCAATACATTCGTTTAGCAATTTAATTATTCTTAAATAAAATTTAGGTGCTATTTTTTTAACATTTTTTATCGAAATATTTTCATCTTCTACTAATTTAAGTAGAGACTCTGCTTCAATAATCTCTTGCTCTAATTCTTCGATAGTTGATGATTGTTTTGGAGTTAAAGTTCCTTTTTCTTTTAACAATAATTTTTCAAGGACCATTCTGTATTCAAGTAAGCCTTCAATTTGTTTTTTTATTTTTTCTTCTCTAAAACATACTCTGAATCTTATATCAAATAATTTCTCTTTAGTTTCATTTAATTCTTGCAATTTTAAGAAACTTTTAATCTTATATAAAGATGGAAAATGTTCTGAGTTTAGTTCTTCTGGAGTTATATCCGGTTTATGACCTAAAAAATCTAGAATAAATGATATGAAATTATGGGTTGATATGTTGAATTTTCTAAGTATTGTCTCTTCGTATGGTTTCCATTTATTTTCTTCTAATCTCTTAGATAAGTAATAAGTTATCACACCTGCTATAATACTTGCGATAAAACCAAGGATAGCACCTAAAATTAAATTATTCCGATTTGTTCTGTTTTGGGCTGCTTTTGCTTCTTTATCGTTCCAAAACCAAATTGTTTTGTCACCATCTCCTTCAAATATGAAGGCCCAACGATAAAATATTTTATCTCCGACATGATAAGGTTCTCTTTTTGATTCTTTAGCATTTGGGAGAAAACGAGGTATATCTGATTCAGCAGGTAAGACTATGCTGTTTTCTATTTGCTTTTCCTTCATGTTCGGTAAAAATAAGTTTGCAACTTGATAGTCTCCTTGCTCAAAAATAAAAGTAGGCGTTTTATAATATATAATAATAGCAAATCTCTCTCCAGATGTATTGAATTCTGGATTAAAATGTATTCTGTAATTGGGGTAATTCTTTAACTCTAATTTTCCGTTACTAACATAATATCTGTTATTGTTGGATGTTGTTAATGTGTAGTTATATTTCTCTAAACAATCTTTCATGGGAAATCCAGTTTGCCAGTCGAAACCATATTGATTTCCTAATCTACAGATGTTAACTGAAAATTCCTCAATCGGAGCGCTAGTCATTCTTTCCCATGGATCAAAAGAGATATCAACCTCTAGATGATTTTTTAAATAATCATCATCAACATAAAGAATAGCGAGTATATTTGACTCAAGATTTCCTTCTAGTGTAATCAAGTTTGCTCCTTTAATATCTTCAAATCGAAGATATTCACTTTCCTCTGCTACATATATCTCGTATGCTTCTACAGAAAAAGAGAAAAACATAATTAAAATGATATAAACAATAAGGGGTTTTTTCATTTTCAATATCATTTCCCAAATATCTTCTGATAATTCTTCCAGATCTGCTCAGCCACTTCTCTCTCAGAAAGTTCTTTCACTAAAGCTATCTGCTTGATACTCTCAGTCACAAAAGCAGGCTCGTTCATCTGATCTTTGTACGGGCTTAGCCATGGTGAATCAGTTTCGGTCAGCAGTTGAGTTAATGGCACTTTCTTTACCAAAGTCTGAAAGTTAGACGACTTCACAATACACGGAGGAATAGAAAAATAATGTCCAAGTTCTACCCCTTTGCTGATCAACGATTTCCGTCCGGAGAAGCAGTGCTGTATGACCGGAATTTCCTGGTTCTTGACCTCTTCTTCCAATATCTGCATACATTCCTCTTCTGCTTTTCTGGAATGGATGACTAAAGGCTTCTTGACTTTGATAGCAAAGCGGATGATCTTGCGAAAGTTTTCAGCTTGTTGTTGATACGTTTTTTCTTTATCGGCCCAGTGGAAATCCATGCCCACTTCGCCGATGCAGTGCACTACAGCTTTATTCTTTTCAATGAATTTGAATTCTTCGTTTAGATTGATTGCGCCTTTATGATGCGGCAATCCTACACCATCCGGCTGGATTCCAAGAGCGTCTATAGGGTATATTCCTAGACTGGCTTTGATTAGCTTTGGATGTTTTTTTGCTAAAGCAAGAACTTCCCTATTTGCTTCAGGATTGACGCCCGAAACAACGATCGCTTTCAAGCCCGCTTTCTCTGCGCGCTTAATAACAGCATCGAGCTTGTCTTTGAAATAAGCATGGTTCAGATGGCAGTGCACGTCAATGAGATTCATAACTTATGTGTATTGTGAGGTGATATAAACTTTTCTCTACTGCTGATCTTTATGATATCATACTCCTTAAAGGGATGATAACCTCCAGAAATACCAAAAGCAGAAGCTACTTTTTCTAAAAACCTATGCCATACTGTACTTTTTGAAGCCATGGCAATATAAGAGTCTTTTTATTTATAAAGTTTACTACTGAATAAGTGTAACAACTACTTCAAACCGCCAAACGCCGCTTCCTCAAGCAAGTCATCTAAAACACGGTTTAAGACTTCCCGTTCTAGTCTCCGTGAGGGTTTCGCTGTCACATTTCTACGGACATGGTCGTAGTCAGCTTTTCGTTGGGGGTGTGAAAGAACTGCGTAGGCTTCAGCGATGACTGTAAGGTGCTGCAATGCATGTCCGCTCTGGTCTAAGCTATGTAAAAAAACCTGTTGCCGATAGGTTCTCTCAATCTCTTCTGGTGATGCGGTATCGTGAATTCCTAGAAGGGCATAAAGGTCTGCCACAATCAATCAACTCTCACCAGATACTCCAGCGTCAGTGCACGTGCCGGAATGACCGCTGCTCCCTGAACAGTGAACTTATCCAGCAAATCGGCATGAAAATTAAAGTAATGTTTTTCCCGTTCCCGGCCAGAGAAGACCTGGTAGCGTATGCTGACCGATTCCCCAGGCCTGCCATGAAAATGTTCCCGGGCAAATTTAGCAGCTTCGGCCGGCATTACCGGTTCCAGATGGTATCTGATCCCATAGACATGCCCATGGATGTAAATTCCATCTAACAACGACTTTTCCGTAATTGCTCCAATGAGCACACAAGCAGCTTCCCGAGTGACTGGCAGGTCTGTTTTCTGCTTTCTTCCGGCGAGAAAGTTACCTATTGTTCGCAGAACCATTGCTAAAAGATACTATAGAGGTTTTTAATATTTTTGTTTTTATATGTTAAAAGGACAGATAGCTCCGCACTTTTATGAGATCTTGTTATTTTAAAATTTATTCAAGAATACAAATGCTTGAACTGTAAAGAATTCCAGTATGCTTTAATAATCTTCTTTCCAATTCTTCCGTAGCCTGCTTATCGGATGCATAGTGTCCTGCTCCAAAATTATCAATAACAACATCAGCTATTCCTTGAAGTTCAGGATATTGCCTAAATGCATCTTCTAAATTGAGATTAATCAACCATATTTTATCTTTGTTTAAGAAAAGTCTACATCTTTCTTGGTAGATTTTAAGTCTTCTTTTAGTTTCTTCCTTCACTGGAAGAGATTCAGCAAAAAGGAGCATCTCAAGCATTAATTTATAATTTGCTGGATCTATAACTATAGGTTTTTGGAGAGGGTTGTTATGAACTACTGAAGGTATAAATTCACCTAATCCAGCTCCAACCTCTACATATAATAACAAAGGATTGATTCTTCTTTCTCCGATTGTATAGTGGTATTCCTTTAGATCGCGCCCAGTTATCAAAAAATTACCGTGGTCTTCTCGGCGTTCTACAGAAAACATAGCAGGAGTATGATCTACCCACTTAGGATAATCTCTAATCTTTAGTGTATACCCTTCTCTTTTAGCTTTTATATTAGTCGTGAACGCTTCTCTCCTTTCAACTTCATATCCCATAGAATAGGCCCACTCTTCATTGTATTATAAATGTTACCCTCAAATTGTGACAAAAGATATTTAAATAAAGGACAATCTGATTATAAACATGGATTCCGTCCGCGCTTGTGGAAGTTAAGAAATTCTTGTTCTTTTAGTAGTTGTTAAGCCATTAACAAATTAAAATTTAATAAAAAAGATAATCACAGCATCACGAGGCAATAACATGAAACTCAACCAAAATCCAAAAGAAAAACATGTACAGTATGCAGTCAGGGAATGTATCACCCTAGAAGGGCATCCGGAAATAAAAGGCTATGATTTTGAACAGCCCTTCAATTTCCAGGAATTCCTAAAAGCCTATTCATTAACTGGTTTTCAGGCCACTCATCTAGCTCAAGGCATAGAAATTATCAAAGCCATGCGCCGGGAGAAGGCAACAATTTTCCTCAGCTTTACCTCCAATCAAGTCAGTTCTGGGAATAGAGAGATCATTAAATATTTAGTGAAGCACAGGAAAGTTGATGTACTAGTCACCTCTGCTGGCGGAGTGGAAGAAGACATTATCAAGTGCCTTAAGCCATTTGTGCTGGGTAATTTTGATGTCTCTGGTCGAATGATGTTTGAGAATGGCGTGAACAGAACCGGAAATATCTTTGTCCCTAATGATCGCTTTGCCTTATTTGATGATTTCATGCAGAAGTTCTTCGAGCGGATCTACAAGATTCAGAAAGAGACCGGAAAAGTATTCTGTCCTAAGGATTTGATCAAGGAATTAGGTATCGAGATCAATGATGAGAATTCCATTCTCTACTGGGCGGCAAAAAATAATATTCCGATCTTCTGTCCGGGATTGATTGATGGTTCTTTAGGAGACCTGATTTACTTCTTCAAGCAAAGCCATCCTGATTTCCTGATTGATGTGACTAAAGAAATGAAAGATATTGTTGATTTAGTATTGAATTCAGAAAAGACCGGCGCAATTGTCTTAGGCGGCGGCATCAGCAAGCATTTCACCCTTAATGCCAATATTTTTAAGGAAGGGCTTGACTATGCCGTGTACGTTAATACAGCACAGGAATATGACGGTTCAGATTCTGGCGCTCGCGTTGAGGAAGCGATCACCTGGGGAAAGATCAAAGTGAATGCGCCTAGTGTGAAAATTCACTGCGATGCAACGATTGTGTTTCCGTTGTTGGTGGCTGGAGCGTTTGTAAATGCTGAAGAAACTGCGTGATTTTGTTACGGGAGAACCAAGAAAAAGACAGCTAATTGCTACACTTGACGATTTTCTAGCTTCTGCACAAGATAATTCTTTAACAGATGAACAAGCAAAGAAAAATTTAGAGGAAGGTGTAATTGAGCTTCTCGAATATGGGCGACATTCCTCTAACGGCCTTCTGATTACTGATGATGGTTATTTTCTAACTGCCAAGCATTGCCTTGAAAAACCAGTTCCAGGAGCAGTTAGATCCTATGATGGAAAGATATACAAGTTAGAGAGATGGTCATTATCGCTTCCAAAATATTTTGGAGTGTTTGATGTCGCTATTGGAAAAGCAGTCATACCAGAAAAACAAAACAGTAAGAAATATCGCATATGTTCGCTTGGCAAATTTATTTCCCCTTTTACTACTATTCCTTTTAAGAGAGATATTGTACGTCTTAGTAGATTGAATCAAGAATTAATTTTTCACCATCAGAAAGTGCTGGATGTAATCACATTAAAGGGATATAATCATCTCCCGGTCGCAATTAGGTATCAAGGATATGGTGCTACTGATGAACTACAACCTGGTGAATCTGGTGGGATACTTGCAACTACAGATGCAAGAATCTTGGGTATCCATACGAGCAAACAGAAAAAATTAGATTGCAATGATTATGCTTGTAATTTTGGGATTAGTATAGATGTGGGGTTGTGGCTTATTTCTCACTACAAAGGTATGCTAGAATCACGCTTATAATCCCCCCAGACCCAGAAAATTTATAAAGAATTTGCAGTTGATACCTCTACAACTAGAAAAGGTGGTCATTTATGCCAATCATAAAAATAAACATACATAAGTTGAACGCAGAACGAAGCCTAAAAGCCAAGGGCGGGCAAGTGAAGATTAATAATAATGTTTCTATCAAGGATGTTGAAGATATGTCCTTTGCCCTGGAAGGCAAGAAAGGGCTAAAATTCACTTTTGATTTTACCTGCAATTACGAGCCCGATTTGGGAAAGATAGAAGTGGAAGGCCAAGTATTATTTGTCGACGAAACCGCAACAATTGAAAACGTTAAAAAAGCCTGGGAGAAGGGCAAGAAGATCCCTATGGATGTGATGGAGCAGATTGTCAACGGCGCTCTGCACAAGGGTAATATCCAAGCCATCAAGATCAGCGAGGATGTTAGTCTACCCAGTCCTTTACCCTTGCCGAAAGTCCGGCCTGGATCAGGGAAAGAAGAGAAGGAGTAAAAAGGGTTTTTCTTAGCATTTTTAGGACCTTTATGAAGCATAATCTTTATAAAGTAATAAAGCAAAAAATCTCTAGGGGTAGGGGTACCGATCAGTTATAAGACCACTAACAATGCCAGAGGAAATCAAACTGAAAGTAATGGAAGCTGTACAGGATGATGTCAATAAGGGCATCGTCAAGATAGATTCCAATTTCATGAAACAGATTGAAGTCAATCCAGGCGATATTGTCGAAGTTAAGGGAGAACGAGCAACCGCAGCTATCGTTGACCGTGCTTATCCTGGCGACATCGGCTTGAATATCATCCGCATGGATGGGAATATCAGGAAAAACAGCCGTACTTCTATTGGTGAGATGGTCACGGTACGAAAAGCGGAAGTGAAACCGGCTGTGAAAGTGTCCATTGCTCCGGTCAATAAGGGCGTGATGGTCAAAGCCTCTCCAGAACTGTTTAAACAAGGCTTACTGGGAAAGGCACTGATCAAGGGCGACATCGTTTCCTTAGGAGGACCGCGACGAAGGTCAGCATTCAGAGGAAATGATATTAATGACATCTTCTCTATGATGGAATCACATTTTGCCGGCTATGGCTTTGGTTCATTGAAGTTTATTGTTGTTGACACCCTGCCGCGCAAGGAAACGGTTGTCGTAACGCCAGAAACAGAAGTTGAATTTAATCCCAAGGCTATCGAGCTGAAAGAAGAAAGCATCAGTTTAGGGATCAACTATGAAGATATCGGCGGCCTAAGTGAGGAAATCAATAAAGTGAGGGAGATGATCGAGCTGCCGCTGAAACATCCGGAGATTTTTGAAAAGCTGGGCATTGAACCTCCTAAAGGAGTGCTGCTGCACGGCCCGCCGGGAACAGGAAAAACCCTATTAGCAAAAGCAGTTGCCTCTGAAACAAATGCACATTTTATCTTAATCAACGGTCCGGAAGTGATCTCCAAATTTTATGGCGAATCGGAGGCTAACCTGCGCAAGAAATTTGAAGAAGCAGAGCAGAATGCACCATCCATCATCTTCTTTGACGAGATTGATGCCATCGCCACAAAACGGGAAGAAACCAGAGGCGATGTTGAGAAACGTGTCGTAGCACAATTACTAGGCCTGATGGACGGCTTGAAAAGCAGGGGCAAGGTGATTGTCATCGCCGCTACCAACATACCTAATCTTCTTGATGCAGCCTTACGGCGGCCAGGACGTTTTGACCGGGAAATTGAGATCGGCGTTCCCGACAAGAATGGAAGATTGGATATTTTGAAAATCCATACGCGGAACATGCCTTTGGCAAAAAATGTCAGCCTTAAAGAAACCGCCAAAGTTACCCATGGCTTTGTAGGAGCGGATTTAAATTCATTAGCTAAAGAAGCAGCCATGATCGTCCTGCGGCGGATCTTGCCGCAGTTAAAAGTTGAAGGAGTTGAGGATGGTGAGCCAATCCCAAAAGAGATCCTGGAAAAACTGATGGTGACGCAGAAAGATTTCCTGGAAGCGTTGAAAGTGGTCAGGCCTTCAGCAATGCGTGAAGTCCTTGTTGAAACTCCGGATGTAGCTTGGACAGATATCGGCGGTTTGGAGGACGTGAAAGAAAGGTTAAAGGAAGCAGTGGAATTGCCATTGAAAAGGCCGGAAGTGTTCAAGCGCCTGGGCATCAGGCCGCCGCGGGGAATACTATTGTATGGTCCGCCTGGAACCGGAAAAACGTTATTGGCAAAAGCGGTAGCCAGGGAAAGTGAAGCTAATTTTATCCTCGTCAATGGTCCGAGCTTGTTAAGCAAATGGGTAGGAGAGTCTGAAAAGGCAGTCAGGGAAATTTTCCGCAAAGCCAGACAGACCGCGCCAACAATATTGTTCTTTGATGAGATTGATGCTCTCGTTCCGCGGCGGAATTCCGGGAGCGATGCCAAAGTTAATGAGCGTGTTGTTAACCAGATGCTAACTGAGATGGACGGATTAGAAAGTTTAAATGATGTTGTGATCATCGGTGCAACCAACAGACCTGATATTGTTGATCCAGCATTATTGCGGCAAGGGCGTTTTGATCGCGTTATCTTAACACCAGTTGCTGATGAAGAAGGAAGGAAGAAAATATTTGAGATTTACACCAAGAAAATGCCGGTTGCAGCAGATGTTGATGTGGCTGAATTGGCAGCCAAGACACAGGGCTATGTGGGAGCAGATATTGAAGGAGTCTGCCGGGAAGCTGGCATGATCGCGCTGCGGGAAAATATAGACAGCAGCAAGATTACCATGGAACATTTCATGAAAGCGTTGGAGATTGTCAATCCTTCCGTTGACGAAGAAGTTGAGGAAGTGTATGATAAGCTTAAGGATTATTTCAGTTCAGCCAGAGCTAAGGAAATCAAGATTGAGAAAGCGGCTTATTTTGGGTGATGGCAGCAAACAATTCTAGAGTTTTAGCAGTCCTTGCTTCTTCGTTGTTAGGTTGTGGTTCTGACACAGAAACACACGAACAACCATTGATTGTATGTGTTGATAAAACAAGATACCAGGCAGCAGTTCAGCAATATTATGAAAAATCAAGGGTAGAAGCAGAAGTGCTTCCTCCTGATTGGCCAGCATGGGTGAATGATAATTACGATCGTTTTTGTCGCGCTTTTGATCTTACCGAATATAATTCTCAGGTAAAACAAAAAACAGTATCAGTGGTAGTGTTTTATTACAACAATGTTCCTATCCCTTACAAGAATCCCTGGCCTTCAGAAGAAGAGCATATGGAAGATTTAGAAAAACTATTAGAATTGACCTTTCCAAGCTGGAATTTTGTGGTTGATTTTGGAGGGGAGGAATCGTTAGAGAAAATACAAGCTTATGATACCTCTGTATACCTCAATGCCGGAATCAATTTAGGGGGAGCCGGAAGTATCTTTTTAGATAGGGAAGGAGCGCTTCAACATGAGATGGCGCATGAATTAGGCTTAGAACACCATTATGATGTAATTGAAAATTACGGTAAAGGGATGAATATGGCGCCTGGTGAAACAAGATGCCTGATGGATATCTCTTCTAACCAATTAGGCAGTCCAGATCGGTTTGCCACCGATATTTCCATGCATATCGATAATGGCGCAAAAATCAAGGGACTTAAAAAAGAGATTAATGCTCGCTATCCTGATGAATATTAATAAAAACCTCTCTCTTTATCCGTAATACTTTATCTTCTTGAAGTCAAAGTCGTCGTCTAGGCCTAGTTTTGTAAAATCTACTATGTATACTTTAGTCAAAGTTAAGTTCCGAGCCTATCAAATTCTGTTTTAATATCTAGGCTCAGTAGATTTTACTGGCCAAGACGACTTTGACTTCTCAATGAGAAAAATAGGGGCAGGCCAGCCAAATCTGGCGAAAATTATTTGTTATTATAACAGTAAAGTTGATCTTCTTATCAAAGATTTTCGCACCTTAACTATTTCTGACGAATGGTTTAGCAGATTTGGCAACATTGTAGGCCAAGCCCCTATTTTTCTCTTCAGAAAGCTAAAGTATTACCTTTATCCACAATCTTTTTAACTAAAACCCTTATTTTTGCCTTATGAATGGCATAAAGCATCTTGGCATCATTCTGGACGGCAACCGCAGGTATGCAACAGCAAAAGGCCTGCCGCCCTGGGAAGGGCATAGATTAGGTATAAAGAACGGAAATAAGTTAATCAGCGAGTGGATGGTAGACCTTAATATCAAAGAACTGACATTATATCTGTTCTCGATGCAGAATTTTAACAGGGATCCTAAAGAAGTCAAATTCCTTATGAAATTGTTTAAGGAATGGCTAAAATCTCTTGATTTTAAGGAATTGAAAAAGAAAGGCATTAAAGTTAATTTTATTGGTAGAATCTATTTGTTCTCTAAAGATATACATTCTTCAATGAAAGAGATCATGGAAAAGACTAAGGATAACGAGAATCATATTGTCAATCTGGCCATGGGTTATGGCGGGCAGGAAGAGATTGTTGATGCGGTTAACACTATTTTGAAGGAGGGAAGATTAAAACAAGTTGATGAGAAAGAATTTTCAAAATATCTTTACCTACAGAGTGAACCTGACATCATCATCAGAACTGGTGGAGCCAGAAGAACTTCTAATTTCTTAGTCTGGCAGTCTTGGTATAGTGAATGGTTCTTTACAGAGAAAACCTGGCCGGAATTTACGAAAGAAGATCTGGTTAAAGTGATGGAAGAATATAAAAAAAGAGAACGAAGGTTTGGGAAGTAAGGTATGCATAAAGTAGAACTAAGTATTCACCATAGAACCTGCTGGGGATCAGAAATAAGCAGTAAATTCCCGTATCACCAGTTTTCATCAGTAGATTGCAGATGGATAAAAGACCAAGTTGTCCATATTTTACTAGCACGAGGGGATTCATCACAATTTAAGATGATTATTGGATATCTCAACAAGAGAAAAGATGTGATGAAAGTGGAATTTCTTAGTGAAGATGACCAGAGTATCTATCTTAGGGTTCTAACCAAGAAAGATGAACATACTCCCCAATTTTCCGATTTATTCTTTGAACATCATTGTTTCCCTGTTCTGCCTACTAGATTTGAAGGGAAGTATGAAGTCTGGACGTTGGGAACAGCCGAAAAGAATAATATTACAGATGTATATAATTTACTGAAAAAGAAACATTCTGTAAAAATAGATTACCTTAAAGAAGAAACAATTCAAAATGCTCTTACAAAAAAACAAAGAGAAGTTCTAAATTACGCAAAGCATTTTGGGTATTATGAATGGCCAAGGAAAAAAACAGTTACAGACATTTGTATTATAATAAATATGCCAAAAACAGTTTTTCTCTCGCATCTGAGAAAAGCCGAGAATAAAATTATGTCTGACTTCTTATCCCGATGAAAGTAGACCATGGTCTATAGAAATTTAATATAGATGTCGGTATTTTTCTCTGCCATGGAGTTTAAACCATTTGAAAATAAGCTTGTAGCAGTCTTGAGTAAGAACATAGAGACAGGTAGAGCTATGAATGCTTTGGCTCATATGGCGTTAGGATTAAGCGGAAGTGTTAAAAATAGAGAGGAACTAAGACTACAAGATTATACTGATGCTGACAGAGAAAGACACCCTCAAATTTCAGACATACCATTCATTATTCTTAAAGGAAGCTCTGGTCAGATACGAAACCTACGAAAATCTGCTCTTGAAAATGGTTTGCATTTTACTGATTTTACCAATACTATGATTGGAGAGACGTATGTTCAACAACATCAAAATACCCAGAAAACGAGAGAAGAAGACTTGGAGTATTTTGGAATTTGTTTGTTTGGGAATTGGGGAAAAATTTCTGAACTTACCAAAAAATTTTCGTTATGGAGGTAGAATAACATGGATCCTGACCTTCGACAACTGATAGACAGCCGGGAATATAGGGGATTTACTGGCGAAGCTGCTGTAGAAGAAGCATATCAACGAATTTCTGAAAGATATGACCAACCTAGAAACGAATCTGATTTGATTATGACTCTTATTAATTCTAATGGATTTAAATCCTTGTTTGAGATGTATTTTGCCCTACATCCAGAAGAAGCTCAACAGATTGTGGACGAGCATAATGCCAGATTTACTGGATTACGAGGATGGTTAGAACCGTTTGCATACTTTTGCAATCCAGTTCGTGGTGCAAGATATGAGGCTGCAAGAAGGCAATTAGAAGAGCATAAGGAATAAAAAAAATTACAACTTACTCCCTAACTCAATTGCCGCCTGCCGCATGTCTCTTGCTTCATAGATTCCTCTGCCAACGATGGCATGGAAACGTTGGCCAGCTGCCGCTGCTCCTTTTGAAACCTCCCCGCCTTGAGCTACAAAACCAGGAGAGAAGAAGGAAGGATTTTCTATCCCGCCCTGTTCCTCAATGTAGGATTTGTAGAGAGCAATTCGCTCCGGCTTATTGCCGGGAACGACAAAGTCTTCCACACCCAATTTTGCTGCAATGAGATACATCATCAGAACACCTTCTGGCCTGATAAATCCAGTTTGATCGACCATCCCAAGTTGATGGAAGATTGCACTATAATCAGTCTTGACCGTACCATCTTTGTTCCTTTCATTGCTAAAATCACCATCCAGATAACGGGCATGAGTCATCTCACCACCTACGATAACACCTAATCCTAGTTCTTGGGCAGTTTTGATCCAACTGTATTCAGTTACCGGACCTGATTGAGGAAATAATATTACAGCGTCAATTCCAGATTCCTTCATCTGCTCCAAAATACTGCGAGCGGTGTCTGGGGTGTCTGTTCCCAATTTTTGCCCGTCAAAGATCAGCGGCTTGCCAGTTTCATATCTTGCGACTTCAACGACCGCATCATAACCAGGCCTTCCTGTTAACGCCGGCCCAATCTTATAGCCGCCAATTACATCCAAATCCCCCGTTGCTTTGACAAGCTGTTCAAAAACCTTCAAAGGCACGTCACATGCCGGTATGATACTTCGATCTCGTTCAATTATCTTTCCCATTTTTATTCACCTAAATGTATCGGTTCAACACCATATTGTCTAAATTCAGCTTCAACTTTATCAGCAATATCACGTCCTGGCTGCAATTTCTGATATGCTAGCGGCAATAGATCAAGAGCATTGCTGAGCGATCTATATGGAACATTCATGCGTGCTAGAGCTCTCCGAACACTTAAACCATCATCACGCAGTTCCATGCGATTAGTAAGGCCGATAGCAGCAACGACAGGTACCCCATCATTCCTAAGACGTTCTATTTCATCAATTAAGGAACCTCCAGTGGTAGTGACATCTTCCAGAACAAGAGTTGGTCCTTTAGGCACCCCGCCTATATAATGTCTATCTTCCGGTCTGCCATGATCTTTTGGCTTGCTCCGCCTCAACGTCAGCTTATCGCTTCCAAAATCATATTCTGGTGATCGTTTAGCTAGTTCGACTTTTGTGAAGGCAGCAAGAAACGTCGCTCCGTCAGGAACACCATAAATATACTGTGCTTTGATACCATAGTCACTGATATAATCTGTGATAAAATCTGCAACATGAGTTGCCAGAACGCCAAGCGTAAACACATCAGTAGTAGCTTCCCGCCAATTGACATACCAATTAGACTGCCGTCCTGATTTAAGCGTAACCGGCTCTTCAAAAAAACCAATCACACCTCGATCCAGAACAAAATTGTTAAATCTCTCTTGATTGAATCTTCGCATGTTCAAAACCCCCATTTCCAGCATTCCAACAAGAACTCTTTAATAAATGTTTTGAATTATCCACTTAACCACAACAATCCATATAAATGCCTTTTTGTACTGAAAACAGATGTCTGCAATACACCTTCTCGATGAAGATCTGATCAATAAGATTGCCGCAGGAGAGGTAGTTGAACGCCCGGCTTCAGTAGTAAAAGAGATAGTAGAAAATTCCCTGGATGCCCAGGCGACGAAGATAGATGTAGAAATACAAGATTCCGGCAAGAAGCTGATAAAAGTAAGTGATAACGGCGAAGGGATGAGCAAAGAAGATGTCTTAAAATCCGTCCTCAGGCATGCTACCAGCAAGATCCAGTCCGTGGAAGAATTATTTTCCATCACCACTCTCGGCTTTCGCGGCGAAGCCCTGGCCAGCATCGCAGCCGTATCACAACTTTCTATTACTTCAAAACAGAAAGGAAAACTAGAAGGGTTTACTATGGTACTAGAAAACGGAGGTATCATCAATTCTGGAATCGCTGCAGCAGAAGAAGGTACAACTGTAGAAGTTCGTAATCTCTTTTTCAATACACCAGCAAGAAAAAAATTTCTCAAGACCGATGCCGTGGAGTTGCGGCATATCATTGATGTGGTCATTAACTACGCTCTAGCCAACCCGAAAGTTTCTTTCAAACTAACACACGAAGGGCACACGCTGCTGCATTCGCCTGCTGTTGCTGATGCACGGAGCAATATTGCTTCTATCTACGGGATACAGCTGGCCAAGGAATTGCTGGAAGTGCAGTATCAAGATGAGTTTGTAAAAATTAACGGCTTCATCGCCAAACCGTATCAAGTCAGGAATGATAAAACCCAGCAAGTTCTGTTGGTCAATAAAAGATGGGTCAAAAATAATGACATCACCAAGGCTGTTTACGACGGCTATCATTCCATGTTGTTTGTGAATAAGCATCCTGTTTTTGTCTTGAATCTGGATCTTGATCCGCAGAAGATTGACGTCAATGTCCATCCGCAGAAATCTGAAATCAAGATTGAACAGAAAGAACTGGTGATAAAGGCCGTAACTACGGCTGTTAACCAGACCTTGAGGAAGCATAACCTTATCCCGGTATTGGATGTTGAGTTTGAACAGCAAACCAGTTTTGGCATCCCTGCACAAAAGAAGGTAGAAAAACCTGCCTACAAATATCAGTTTGAAAAAGCCCAGCAGACCATGTTTGTGCGGGAAGAAGCCTTGCCATTGCAGGAAGCAGAGGAAGATAAAGAAGTATATCAGGAGCAGGAACCAGTAATCATCCCGGAACAGGAAGCTGCTGCAGAAAGAACTGAAACATCAGCAATTCCAGCATTAAAAATTCTCGGACAGGTGCACAAGACCTTTTTCGTAGCCGAAACGCCGGGAGGGATGATGTGTATCGATCAGCATGCTGCCCATGAACGGGTCTTGTATGAGCAGTTTATGAAGCAGTACATGAACAAGCAGATTGAGGTCCAGCATCTGCTGCAGGGCGAAATGATGGAATTTTCTCCGGCAGAGAAAATACTAGTAATGGAAAGAAAGGCAGAGCTAGAACGATACGGCTTCAGGCTGGAAGAGTTTGGCGACAATGCTTTTGTCCTTAAGACAGTGCCGTCATTGCTAGGCAGGATACAGCCGGCAGAAATAACCTACGAAATAGTCAACAAGCTGCAGCAGGAGAAAGGTTCATTACAGGAGATACAGGAAGAGATCATCACCAGGATGGCCTGTCGTGCTGCAGTGATGGCTGGAGAAGTTCTAAGCATTTTTCAAATTAATGCCATCTTAGATGATCTGTCGTTGTGCCAACATCCCTATACCTGCCCGCATGGACGCCCGACTATGATCAAGACCTCGTATGAGGAGTTGGAGAAGAAGTTTAAACGGAAGTAAGGCCGTGGGATTAGACAAAAAACTCTTAATTTATTTCTCACCAACCGCATACCCTTTTGGAACTTCTACATCTTCAGTCTTCACCGAATTTAAACCGAGCTGAGTGAAGGAATGCTCCTCGCCAGAACCTTCAACCACATACTTCATCGTTAATCCAGAAAACTTGTCCAGATTGATTGTGGTAGTCCCATAAGCAACGATCATCGTTTTACGCTGTTCGATCAACTCATCCCCTCTGATAACTGCATCGGCAGGAATTCCTTGCGACAAGAGATGCGGCAAATATGGTAGATCCTCAGTAGAATAGGCAATAGGATAAATTTTTAACCTCAAGCCTTCGCAGGCAACACTCAACGATTCACAGACTGCAAACGCTGTCTTTTCTATCGGATCAAGATACACAGTATCATATGATAACATCTTGCTCACTCTCACAGGGGTAGAATATTCCTTCTTGATTTTCCCCTTGTAATAAAATACTAAATATCCACTGGAAGCTATAGAAGTTGTTTTCTTGTAGAAATACCTGTAATTGTCAGCGGTCTTGCTTTTTTCCACCAGTTCTGCTATGGCTGGATCCAGCTTAAGTTGCTCGACAATGATTGGCTTTTCGGTGATTTCACTCGGCAACGGTTCAGGAGGCGATTCCTGAACTGGTACACAGGCTGTAAGCATAAGAATGGATAAGATACATCCAATAATCACCAGCTTCATAGGCAGAAAGAAATACAAAATACTATTTAAAGCTATTCTTCACCCACCGCAAACTATTTTAACCCTTACGTTTTCCAATAAGATATGAAAATCATCCTTGTCGGCCCTCCGGGAAGCGGGAAGGGAACCATCTCCGAACGACTGGAAAAGGACTTTAAGCTGAAACATCTTTCTGCTGGGGAATTGCTGCGGGAAGAGGTAAAAAAAGACACCACCATCGGCAGGGATATCAAAAACCTTATTGAGAAAGGAAACTTAGTTCCCGATCAATTGGTAGTAGAGATCATCAAGCTGGAAGTAAAGGGGAAGGATAATTATATCCTGGACGGCTTCCCTCGATCACTGAAACAGGCCGAGGCAATTGATAATATGAACATTAGCACGGTCATTTATGTTGAGGTTCCGGAGAATGTCATTGTAGAACGCCTCTCCGGACGACGGGTATGCGCAACAGGAGTGCATGGCTACCATCTCAAATACCTCCCTCCCAAAAAACCAGGTGTCTGCGATCATGATGGAACAAAACTTACCATGCGGAAGGACGACGCTCCAGAGATTGTCAAGGAGCGCTTCAGAGTCTACTATAAGACTACCCAGCCGCTGATCAAATATTACAGCCAAAAAGGGCTTCTAGCAACAGTTGACGGTACTCTTGCTCCAGAGCAGGTTTATGCTTCGGTAAAAAAGATTATCTTACTACAGAAAAAAAAATAAGAGAACAAATAAAAAATCGGTGAACGATGACAACTCAAGTGCTTGCAGCAATTGGCTTCCTGCTCTCAGCTTATGCTTTCTACGTCAAGATAAGGGCAGGAAAATCAAAATCATATAAACCATTATGCGATATCAAGAAAAATATCTCCTGCACAAAGGCCTTTACCAGCAAGTATGGAAGCATAGCAGTTCTTCCCAATCCAGTGTATGGGATGGTGTTTTACCTTCTGCTGTTCATAATCCATGAACACCGGGTGCTGTTATACTTAAGCACCGTCGCAATGCTGGGAACGATCTATTTGGCTTACTTATCCTACATCAAACAACAGAATTACTGCCTCGTCTGCAGTGGTATTTATGTAGTCAATATATTACTGTTTCTAGTCAATCTATTCTAAAAACACCAAGCCCAGCATTAAGAGAATACCCATAATTAAGGCAATGATATGCCAGAAAGATTCCTTCCAGCCGCAGTTCTTGTGCAGTTCCGGGATGAGGTTTGCGCCAGCGATGTAGATGAATCCTCCAGCAGCAAAGGGAAGGATAAAATGGATGAATTGTTCGCCTTTCGCTCCCAGAAGTAAACCGACAACAGCGCCGACAATGGCAACAGCTGCAGAAAGAAAATTGAACAGCACAGCTTTGCTTTTAGAGTAGCCAGCATACAACAACACACCAAAATCAGCAATTTCCTGAGGAACTTCATGCAAGATAACAGCAATAGTAGTAGCAATCCCTGCCGGAACACTCACTAAGTAGGCTCCAGCAATGACCAAACCGTCAAGAAAATTGTGCAGCCCGTCACCAGCCAGGTTAAGAATTCCAATATGATGCTTATGCGGTTCATGCAGTAAAGGATAACTATGTTTGTGATGTGGAGTTCCACAATGATGCGCATGGATGAATTTCTCAACAATGAAAAACGCCAGCACGCCGCCAAGAACTGACAAGGCTACCGGTATTCCAAATCCCTGCTCTTCCACCGCTTCTGGAAGGAGATGCAGAAAAGCGCCGCCCAGCAATGTGCCTGCAGAAACACTCACCATGACCAGAAGCATCTTGCTGAGCTTCTGCTTTGTCAGAATCAGAGAGACCACTCCTACTAACGAGACTAAGGAAACGATGATGACGCTTATTATCGCATAGATTGAATTCAGATCCATGCCAGAAGTAAAAAAGACAGTCTTTATAAATATTATTGATTCTCATTATCAATAAAAGGGATTAAATTATAGTTTGCGAATGTTCATGCGCTGGACATCCCACTTGTCCTACCGGACTGAAAGGAATTCCGTCCTCGTACATCATTGCTTCTACAGTGTGCTGGAAACTATGAGCGACCGAAGGATTGTAACGGAAAATAGGAGAATGTGTTACAAGGCGCACATGGGTTTCTGAGTCGTAGCCATTTTTAATGTCTGTCTGGGTAAGCCTCCGAGCTGACAACTCCAGGTCGTATTTGCTGCCCATAACAAGCAAGGAATTAGGTTGATTCTCAAAAACAACATCAAGATTACCATCAAGGCTCTCCTCTATTTTGTCAAAGAGTTTAGGAAAATCATCTTCATGCAAAAGATAACTTGGTCCTGACTGCCTCCGATATAATGTGCTAAGACTCATGGCGCCAAGAGCCATGGGAAAGCCCAGTACTACTCCGACAAGGTGAGTTGCGGCATTTTCCAATGATACAACAGCAGCATTAACATATGCACCTAATCCAGCTTCCACAGCAGTTCCTGAAACTACACAAGATGATTCGTTTATTACAACTGCTGCAAGCATGTCAGTGCCAGCAATCTTTTTATCGGCATTTCTTGCCGCAGTATATACGTGTACAGCGCCATAAATCAGCCCGCTGCTTAAGCCCAGGACAGTTCCAGATATTTGCGGATTTACTTCAACTATTTCTGCCGCTCTTAAGCCTGCTGCTATCAGTTCACCAGAAAATTCTCCAACAGTACAGGCACCATAACATCCTAACTCCATGGAAACATTGCTGCCAAGCTCCCGCTTAAAAGCCTGCCATCTGGTCAATTCCTGGCGTTTTCCATTAAGAGCATCTGCGAGATCATCTAAAGTGCAAGGATGTCGTATCTGATTCATTTTACCACTCACCTTGAATAACATTTATAAAGATTATTGAGAATTCTTATCAATTAGATGAAACGAGAGACCAAGCAGAAACAGATAATTCTGGGGGAAATAACAGCGCTTAGTTCCTTCTTTAACGCAGAAGAATTACATCAAAAGGTTTCCCAGAATAATCCAAAAATAGGAATCGCCACCGTCTATCGTTTTCTGAACGATTTGGCAGCCAAAGGAGAAATCCATTCCTTCCTCTGCGACAGAAGGACAATCTATTCCAACAGCAAAAAGAACCACTGCCACTTCACCTGCGAGAGATGCGGGGAGCGGAAGCACATTGATATCAGAAAACTAGACTTTCTAGATAAGCAGGTGGATGGAGAGGTTTGTCATTTCCAGATTGATGTGACGGGAGTTTGTAAGAAGTGTAGGTGAGGGGTTATAAAATAGATTCTATTTGTGTTAATTTTACCCAACCATCCTTTTTACGACCATCGTCGCATAACTCCCTTTTCCTAAAGTAAAACTAATCTTCACTTTTTTCTTTCCGAGATTCAATTCATCGTTTGTTTTCCTTCCGATCCTCATCTCTTTCACCGCAACAAAAACATTCCGCAATTCCCCTTCTAAACTTAATTCTGGAATCTGCTTGATCACAAAATCAGAATGAGCAAGCTGTTCTTCTTTAAGTATTGTATTTATGATCTCCTGAACATCTTTTTCAAAATCAGATTTGCCAAAACCGAGTAAAGGAATCTTCAAATCCTGAAACCGTTCCGCGTCAGTCACAAAGATAAAATCCCCTTCAGAATAAGGAACAATTTTCAAAACTTTCCCTTTTTTATTCAAATATTCTGCAACAGTCTTATTCCACAGATAACTCTGATAAGCATTGACATACATCCGTAATAGCCGGAGAGGCAGCTTCTTCAAGGCACCGACATAATCTTTAGGCTTTTCCTCTAAATATCTCTTAACCTTAAAATCATCGATCAAAGAAGTGGCCTGGGCAAAGTCTTTCTTTACTAAATTCCTTCCGATCAGTACATTATGTTTAGAAAACCGTTGTTCGTCAAAATAATTTTCCACCAGAGAAGTTTTCTCAATCGTTTCATCTTCAATATTTCTGATAGTGATCTCAAAATGATTCCCTTCCAAGTCTCCCAATGATATCGGTTTATTCCCGTAACCAAGAAAATCTACTGAAACATTGGGTATATCTACCTGTTCCACTCGTTCTTTCTTTACCCCAGCGACAGAAATAACCTGCTTGGTTACCGCTTGTTTATCCTTGCTGCCGGCAAAGCCGATATCTTTTTCTTTCACCCCTAACCTTCGCGCCAGCTCCTTGACTGCATCGAGAGTATTTCTTCCTCTCTTGGTAAGCCAGAAATAAGAATACCTTCCTTGCGGAGAAGTTTCCACTGCCGGAAGCTCGGTGACAACAAAATCTTCAGGAAGCTGTTTGAGTTGGTATGCCATTATTCCAGTTGTAATTTCGTACTCTTCCTTCTAAAAGAGCGGTGTCGTCAAATGCGGCTTCATAACCTTGCCGCTGCGGCAAAAATCCCATGATCGGTTCTATATGAGCTTGGTTTAGACGCCGTAGCCTGGTTTTTTCACCGAATTGAACAAGCAGTAAAGTTCTGTTCAGCAGCTTCATATACAAGCCTACAGCCTGCTGCGAAACTACTGGAAAAGGCAGAAAGGTAAGCGGGTTTTTATTGCCTCCTTTCAGCTTCGCTTCTGCAATAGCATAAGCAGCAGCTATTTCATGAGCTTCAATGTATTCGATCAAGCTTGGTTCAGGACTGTTTTCTCTGGTATAACGCAATCCCCGGAATACTTTGCTTTCTACACCTAACTCCTTGCTGGCAAAACTATAAGGGATAAGATATTCTGAAATTGATGTTGGAAAATACACCTGAATACTCTGGATTTTAAAACGATGCCTAGCATGATGCTCCCTTCTGGAAGGAGTGCTGACTAAATAGGAGCCGCCTTCAGCACGAACCCTGCGTGCGTTGTCATATGTCCCTTCTACTTTTATATCAGCACCTGGAAGTGTAGGTCCATAAGCAAGAATACGAGCTGCTTCCAAAAGCTCTACCAAAGGGACACGCCGAGTAACCCGATCCTGGCCTTGTAGCGGCCTGAAAGAGTATCCGCACAAGTAAGGATTGATTTTTAGCTGCGGATTGGTGAGGGCTTCCCTAAACAGATCTAATGGTCTTTTTCCAAAAAGAGAACTTCTACTCAAAGTGAGGGTCTCACCATGCTTCAAGAATTTAGCAGTCCAGAAGCGAGGATAAAAAACAGTTTCAGGTATGACTGCATATTGATGGGGTTGTAACCCTTCTAATCCGGCGATGATTCTTCTTTCTAACAAAAGAGGTTCTTTCCCTTCCCTAATCTCCGCAGGTGTCGGTCTTGCAAAAAACTGTTTCTTCTCATCCATGGTTATACTGCAGAATATAGGTCTGCTTTTAAAATTTCACTTCCAAATAAACAACTTTTGCATCTTCCGGATTGTCAAAAAAGACCATATTTTTACAGTTCCTGAAAAAAGAAAATGCCCGGCCTTGATTTTCTTTTATTTTTTGTTCATCAACCCTAACCGCATTAAAGCCCTTCCCTTTCTGTTCAATACCTAGCACAAAGCCAGCTTTCCCTAACCACAGATGAAATTTATGTGGGGCTTTAAATTCAGAATGATTCAGGCTGTTTGATCCGGCTTCGTTGAGGAAATAAGCCACTTCATCTTCCTTATTTTGTTCCAGCCAATTATAAAGATCATATTTATTGGACAGAATAACGCCATATTCTTCATTCAGAAGATCCACAATTGCCCACTTGGCATTACCGTATCTAGCAATAACCTCATCAGAAATTAAATGCGAGCGCGGCTCTTCTGGTTCATATATTGGTAACTCCTGATAACTAGAACAGTCAATATTTCCCAATGCCTGCTGAAGGGTTTTGCTGAAATGAAGCACCATAAAATTAAGATTCCTTTATTTCTTTTAAAAACTTGCCCAGAAGAAAGATTATTAAACAAATAATATTTACTCTTGAGTATGAAAAAAGAGTTAGGGCTTTTGTTATGTTTAATAATGGTACTGGGATGCTCTGAACAGCAATCTTTTGATACAGTCACCCCAGAACAACCAGCAAATTCTTTGTCTGAAGAGACTAATGATGATCTCCGCTTTATCGTTGCCAATCCGCTAGAACTTTCCCAGATCCAAAGGATGTCCACGTTTCGGAGTTGTATCGGCCATGATTATAGTGGCTTAAATACTGACGGAGAAAAGGAAACCTTGCGCTCCATGAAACATTACCTTGAACCACTTCCCTCCTTAATCGGCATAGATCAAATTAAGATTTTCGCGCCCTTTGAGGGGAAAGTTGTCGAAATTCTGGATGGACCGCCGGGCAAAGCAATATATATCTCTGCCAAGGCCGCTCCCAGCTGGAAATTTATTTTCTTCCATGCTGATATTATGCCTGGACTACAAGAAGGGGCTACTGTTAAAGCGGGTCAATTACTCGGCCATGCTTCTCCAGGGATCTCAGCTAATTTTGATATCGGTTTAAAACAGTTTAGCTGGAAGGGCCAGGTTTTCGATTCGCCATTTATGCACATGGCTAATTCAATTTTAGAGGAGTACGCTGCAAACGGCATTACCCCAGAAAATATTATTTTCTCCAAAGAAGCGAGGGATGCTGAACCCTGTCCGGTTGAAGGAACTAAGAATGGTGATGCGCTCTTTACCGGTTATAGAGATCAAGATTTTGTAGCGCTCTATGAACGCTAAATAGCAACAATTATAAATTCATAAAAAGTACTACAGCTATGAAGAAGGTGATTTATATTGTGGTAGGAATCATCATTTTTTCATAGGCTGTGAACACTAACTTTATATATTCTCATTAATTGATAAAGAGAGTGAGAGATGTTAAAGAAAAAGAGGCGATAGGAAGAAACATCTGGAAATTTGGGTTATATAATTTTATAGATCACATTAGAATGATCTGGATGATTAAAACTCTTTTTCTTCTATGGTTGGGATTTAATTTCAGCAACATAAGTATATATGAATCTATTTTAGCTTTTGTAATCTTCTTGTTTGAAGTCCCCTTAGGGGCTTTAGCAGATTTTATAGGTAAAAGAAAAGCACTCATTATTTCTGCAGTTCTGCATGGTCTTGGGTTTATGTTAATGGGAATAATGAATGCCCCTTTGCATTATTATTTTATTGCCATAATCATGGGCTTAGCGTTCTCTTTCTTTTCTGGTTCTGATGTTGCCTTACTTTATGATTCATTAAAAAGAGTAAATCGAGAGAAAGAGTATAAGAGAATAAGGGGAAGAATTAATGCAATTGGGCATGTTGGCTTAGTAATTGGTGTTTTTGTAGGACCGGCCCTCTATTTAATGAATCCAAAACTGGGTTTTCTTTCTAATGGAGCAATATACTTTTTAGGAGCAATAGTTCTAATGACCATGAAGGAACCATATCAATGCCCCCATAAATTTACAATTAAGAAACATTGGCAACAAACAATTGATGGCTTAACATTTTCTTTCAAACATATTCAAGTAAGGTGGGTGATCTTTTACTTTTTTCTGGGACATATTATCTACGAATTGGTTTTTACATTTTTTCAGCAACCAGTATTAACAAATGTAGGGATAGCCGTTGAGTTTTTTGGGATATTTTTTGCGAGCATGATTGGGATAAGAGCAATAGGTGCTTATTTTGCAGATTACATTGAAAAATTTCTACAAGAAAATATTACATTACTATTTGTTCTGTTAAGTCATGTTGCTATCTTGTGGTTCTTAGCAAGTGGGAACTTATTTGTAGTTGTCCCCTTCATCGGCCTGTTGTATTTCATTTATGGTTTTGAAGATGTGATACTAGAAGATTACATTAATGCGCATATCTCTTCAAATAAACGGGCCACCGTCCTCTCTGTCCAAAGTATGTTTCATAATGCAATGATGATATTTATCTTCGTTGTCGTAGGTAAAGCTATTGATATTTTTTCAATGGGAACAACTTTACGATATGCTTCAATGCTGCTGCTATTATTCACTTTTATTCTGTTTATGTATAAGAGAGGGTTAACTATAAAGAATAAGCTCCAAGCTTAGTTTAATTCTAATACTCTGAAAATCAAAAACTGAAAATAATAACAATTATAAACTCATAAAAACTACTAACCCTATGAAAAAAGTGATAGTATTTCTTTTATTCTTAGTTTTGATTATGGTAGGTTGCGTTCAACAACCAGAAGAAACTAAATCGGATAACCAACCAGTAACTGAAGAAGCAATACCTGAACCTGCTGAAGATTCTTTAACAGATGATGCAGAAGGATATGACCCAGAGAAAGAACTATCTGTAGAAGAACGGCACTGGAAGAGAGTATTTGCTAAAGCATTTGAAACAGCTGAATGTCCTGAGCCTCGTGATCCGAGTAGTTTGCCAGAGGGGTATTATAAGGGTCCAATGATAGATACACATATCCATCTACAAAACTTACCGGGCGGTGCGCCAGGATTCCCTGATGATTACTATACGGGAGATAATTTAGGAATAAAGCGCAGCATGGATGAATGGGTTTGTATGATCAATGTTGAAGGCACTAAACAAGTGTGGGGTTTCTTTCCAGTTGCTGAGCCTATAGTGCAAGAATCTGTAGACGTAGTTAAGATGACTTTAGAAAAATATCCTAATCTTTTTGTCCCTTTTATCAATCCGCCAGGCCAGGTTGAAGCTACAGTCGCTGCAGAAGAACTGGAGATGATGTTAAATTTGGAACACGGATTATTCAAAGGTTATGGTGAAATAGGTTTATATGGAAATCCTAATTCTCCGCCACTTTCACCAACTTCTACAATATTGATGGGAATTTATCCAGTAATCGAGAAGCATAAATTAGTTGTCTATTTCCATCTTGGCGAGGGTCAAAAAGAATCATATCAGGATGTTGCTAGAGCAAATCCAAATATTACTTTTGTTTTCCATGGGGGTAATTTGTTTGATATCAGTAAGACTCAAGCAGGTATATCGCATGATGAAAAAGTTTTAGTGCTTATAGAAGAATTACTTTACAATAATCCAAATATTTATTATACGGTGAATGAACTTTATGGAGGGGATTGGTTATTAGAGCCAGGCAGAAGCAAAGAGAAATTTTTAGAAAATTTTGCGGATTATGAAGCTTTACTTGAGATCGATCTTCCCATGTGGAAATGGTTTATTGAAAGACATCCGGATCAAGTGTTATGGGGCACAGATAGGGGAGGTCCAGCTATTTGGGATAAAGATCCTGAGGTTGCATTGACTTTGAATAATTATACCCGTGTATTTATTGACAGGCTTGATCCTGCTGTTCAGGAAAATTTTGCCTATAAGAATGCAGAAAGAATAGTGGGAAAAATACAATAACATGAAAATAATGATAGTTCTATTTTTGCTCGGAGTAATTTTTTTAAGCAGCTGCTCTATTAGTGAACAGATCCAGGAAAACAAAGAAATAATTGAGAATATTGATATTGAGCCTAAAGAGGAGGCAGTTGTCCAGAAACCTGCTGAACTAGAAAATGAATCTCAAATCATTCTTGAACCTGAACAGCCAGAAATAATTCTTTCTCCTGAAGAACAACTCTGGCGAAAAAGAATAGAAAAAGCCCTAGCACCAACTCCTTGTCCAGATATTGTTAAATTAGAATACCCTGCCTCTTATTACCACGGCCCCTTAATTGATACACATCTACATATTCCTTCAATACCTGATTGGTCAGCTGAAGAGGAAGAAGATTTGCCAACCGATCAGGCACCAGAAGGCAGGTTCGGTGGTCCACAAGCACTTCTGGGCTGGAATGTAAAAATGAGTGAGATTGCCTGTACCTTACAACGTGAAGGTACGCACAACAATTTTGCCTTCTTCCCTGCTTACGAAGGAGAAATCTCTCTCTATCAGCTTGAGATCTGGAAGAGAACTATGCAAGAATATCCAGATCAGTTTACTCCTTTCATCATGTCTTCCGGAAATGATGATGATCCTAATGGCTTCCCAACTGTTGATGCTGATACTCTGAAAGAAATGCTGGCTGTTTACCCTGGTTTGTTTGACGGCTACGGTGAAATAGGTTTGTACGCTCGTGAAAATGGCGGATCTCCAGAACTTCCTCCTGATTCCAAGAGACTTTTAGAGATTTATCCCCTTATCAAAGAAAACAACTTAGTTATCTACTTCCATCTTGGCGACGGCCATAAAGATAATTTTGAAAAAGTCTTGAAACAATATCCAGATATTACCTTCATCTGGCATGGAGACCAACTCACTGTAGATGAGGTTAAGAACATACTCAGTAAATATCCTAATGCTTACTACGGAATCGATGAATTTTTTGGCGGGGAAAGAGAGATTTTTGAACTTTATGTAGGGAAAAGTAAAGAAGAGTATCTGAAAGCAGCCAATACCAAGTTTGATAAGATTATCCAGCAAGCGATAAGTCACTGGAAATCCCTAATTGAACAGTATCCTGATCAAGTTATTTGGGGTACTGATCGCGGCGATGCAGTGTGGAATTACGACCAGGATGTAGGGCAAATGCAGGTGAAAATTGCAAGAGCTTTTATCGGAAAGCTTGATCCTGTAGTGCAAGAAAAGTTTGCCTATAAGAATGCAGAACGATTATTAAAAGAATAGAGCAAGATTTTTAAAACAGAATAAGAATTATCTTCTATGCAATACCAAGTCATTTCCTTTTACAAATATGTAGCAGTACAAAACCCTGAAGAATTACGAGATTCACTTAGAAAATACTGCCAAGACCAGCAAATTCTAGGAAGGATCCTGGTTGGAAAAGAAGGCATCAATGGAGCCGTTTCCGGAAAAAAAGAACAAATACAACTATTCAAACAATTTCTTAAAGGAAATTCTCTATTTACCGGGATGACGTTCCGAGAACAGGACTATCATCAAAATACTTATCACAAATTAGTTATTCGGGTAAGAGATGAAATCTGCGCCTTCGGAGCAGAGGTCAATGTAGCCAAGAACAAAGGACAGCATCTTTCACCGCAGAAACTCAAAGGATGGTATGAACAGAACAAAGATTTTGTGATTGTTGATGCGCGAAATGAGCATGAGTTTGAAGTTGGCAGATTCAAGAATGCAGTTAATCTTAATATTAAGAATTTTAGAGAATTTCCTGCAACGGTACAAAAATTAGAGGCAATAAAAAACAAAAAGATAGTTCTCTACTGCACAGGCGGCATCCGCTGCGAGAAAGCCTCTGCTTACTTGAAAGAGCAAGGATTTCCTGAAGTGTATCAAGTGGAAGGCGGGATTATAAATTATGTTAATCAATACCCAAACACTTTCTGGGAAGGCGGTTTGTTCGTCTTTGATGACCGCTTAGTTTCTGATGTAGCAAGCCCGATTACGTTCTGCAAACATTGCCAGAAAGACTGTGAACAGTACGTAAACTGCCACAATCTAGACTGCGATAAACTTACAATAATGTGTGGTGAATGCCAACATAGGATGAATAACACCTGTTCTGAAGAATGTAAGACTGCACCTAGACAAAGAAAAATCAGAAACACAAAAGAAGATAGGAAAGTAATAGGTGTCGTGGAAAACTATTATCCTAAATCTAAAGTAGCATTGATTAAAACTATTGAGCCTATTCTTCTCAACACCAACATTTCTTTTTATGGAAAAACGACAGAAAACGTCTTTGAGAGAATAACTGAAATGAGGGATGATAGTGGCAATGAAATTACTATGGCGGAAGCAGAACAATATATAACTATCCCTATCAAAGAAAAAATTAGAAAGAATGATAAAGTTCTTGTAGAGGCGAGGATATGAAGAAAAGGCTCATTGGATTAGCAGCCCTGCTCGCTGCTTGTTCACCACAGAAAGAAATCCTAACCCCGCCAGTAATACCAGAAATAAAATTAGAAGAAAGAACGGCACCTGAAGTTGATCCAGAACCTCTGGAAGAGAAGGAGAAAGTATCACCTCACAACGAATACCGCAACTTAGGAGAACAATGCGGCCAAATCCAGCTGGAAAGAGGGACGTATCCAGTAAAGAAGGAGGGCTGGGATGCCATATATACGGTACAGACTTGGGATTCTGGAAAAAATTGCTACCTTGCTCTATCAAACCCAGAGCTTTCGGTTGAAATGAGGGATGACGACTGTGATAATACGATCGATCGCATAGGCGTAGAAGAATACCCCCTCGTAGAATACCGTATCGGTCTTCGCGGAGACCGCATCGACCTTAGTCTTGACCGTGCTGCATTATCGAGGCTTGGTTACACAAAGCCTTTTGACAAGATCCTTGAAGAAGCGCAGCAATTTGCCTGTCCGGAAAACAAAAGACACTTAGAAGAATATCTTTTGAAAAGAGTCCTAGAAATTGGGAATAAATAAAAATAAGAAAATAACTCCTTACCTACGGCAAAAAGCTCAATCCGCCTACAATCGCTCCCATCAACAGCAAGTTCACCAAATCATAGGCTGTATTAAGAAAGTATAAATTCCAGGACTTACCCTCCCAGAAAACGCTGCCTAAAGATTTAGTAGCTACAAAGCCTAGCCAGATCAAAGCTCCAACAAGTGCACCACCCAAAGCATTCCATAAAACTGGGGTTGCTCCGGTAATGTCTACAAAATCTTTAACTAGAAAAGCTAAAACAGCCGCTGTCACCAGTGAAGCCACAAAACTCATCGAATACGTTTTAGCCATGCCTTTCTGCTTGGCTTTCTCCATATCCTTCTCAGTAAACTTCATCAAAGCCATCCATTTCTTGCCAAATAAAGGCCCATACCACAAAAAGCCCAAGGCATGGGATACCACAGCTGCAATTAAAACTTCCAAGTATACCATCTTTTATCACGCTCCAGATATTTTTGATGATAGAGGAAGAGAAGTGTTATAAGTCTTTCTCTACCAGCCTTCTCTTAGAAAGATTTATAAGTCTGCTTTTTATCACCACTAGAAAATGACGGAAGATTCTCAAGAGGCCATAGGACTCGGGACTCGCTTCTCTGACGAGTACAGAAAACACTATAGTAAGATCTACTCCCAGCTGATGCGAAAAACCGGAAACAAGACTGTGGCTGAAGATTTAACCCAAGAAACATTCAGGAAGGCATTTGAAAGTCTTAACACCTTCAGAGAGGGAGCTAGTTTTGGCACCTGGCTCTATGGCATAGCCCATAATGTTGCTCTCGATTATTTCCGAGACAGAAGGATGCAATCAGCATTTTATAATGGAGCTATGGAAGGTCTGCGGCAAAAAGACGGTCATCACAGAAGTTCTGATGAAAAAAGTCAACGCTGGTTCCTGGGCGGGCTGGAGCAGGTTCTTGCCGTTGTCAGCAGCACTCCTGAACAGGATGCAATAACCTGCGAGGAAGTTGCTGAAGCACGGAAATATATCATGACAGCTCTTTCTGAAAAGCTGCGACATGCATACTCACTGCATCTTCAAGGATATACTGATCGGGAAATTGCAGAACAGCTTGGAATGAAAGAACAGGCAGTAACGACACGAATCAGCAGGGCACGACAGCAACTTCGCAACTACCACCAGGAGCAGTCAGCATGAAACAAACCATCATCGCACGTCTTCAACAACTTGAACAGAAATCGATCAAAAGAGGCATACCTATCCTTGGCTCGCAAAAAGGCGCCTGGCTATTGCAGCAAGTGCAAAAACTGAAACCAAAACGTATTCTGGAATTAGGAACTGCTAACGGCTATAGTGGCTGCATTCTAGGCAGTGAAGGAGCTGACCTAACAACCGTCGAAATTGATGACAAGATCGCTGAAGAAGCAGTTGTGAATTTTGCTGCCTTTGATATCAAAGCGAACATCATCCTTGGCGATGGCGTGGAAATCGTAGGTGATCTGGCCAGGCAAAAAAAAGAGTATTATGATCTCATTTTTATTGACTTCTCAAAAAAGAATTATATCAAAGTCCTGGAACAGTGCATCAAACTGGTTCGACAAGACGGCTTGATCATCGCTGACAATATCAGTTTTGAAAACTGCCAAGATTTCAAAGAAGCAGTGCTTGCACATCCAAAGCTGGAAACAGAAATCATCAGCATCAAAGACGGGCTGAGCTGCAGCCGAAAGAGAGAGGTATGAATAAGAATACAATAAGCATGCTGGTTTTTCTTGCAGGATGCGCAGAAACACCCCTTCCTACCCCACCAACACCGGAAGTCATCATTCCTGAACGTATTGTCACTAATAAAGATTTAAAGCAGGAACCTACAGACGTTCTTGCACAACAGATCTTCCATGATCTTGAGCATTTGACAACAGGTGACGAAGCGGGAGTACGACTGATCAAACATTATAATGTTGATACAGAAAAGTGGGAAGAAAAACCAGTCTATCAACTGCAAAGATCAGCGGTGAAGCTCCCTTCTTATCACTCAGATATCATCGTTTCAGTAAGGGATGTTTATCACGACGGAACAACAGACTTAGAAATCAGAAGAGTTGCTAAAAAGGAGATCAGAGTCTACCGCGATCTTCCGCCATTCGGCACCCTGGATTCATATGAAGAATGCCGCCGAAGACCGTATCATGTCGTGGTTTGTGTCGGCCAATCCTGTTCGGGAAGTGATAAAACAGAATACTTCGCCTGCAACGGCAAGGAAATCAGCCCAAAAGTGAAAGAAGCCTTCAACACCCTGGTTGCCCGCGTCCATAACAGCCTGAATGAAGCAACTCCTCTGGATAAGCAGGATTATCATTACATGGAACTGGAGTTTATCTTAGAAAGGAGTGAGGCGGTAATTAATCTTGCTGGAACCAAGAGTCCGTATAAGTGACTGGATCGTAGACATCAGGAATAAAGACAAAAATTGGGCTGTTAAAGATATTGATAATAGACTTCAAAGAATTTTCGATACGTTTCTTTTGCTTTTTCTATTCCGAATCTTAGTAAAGGGATATAACGATCTGTGTCTGCTGATTGTAAGGCTTTGATATATTTATTACGATGAGTATTCCTGATAATGATAGGATAATATCCTTTTCTGATCAAGATGTGATTTAAGAGCATTCTACCCACTCTTCCATTTCCATCTGCAAAAGGATGAATCTGCTCAAATTTATGATGAAACCTAAATGCCAATTCTAAAGGATAAACCTTATTTTCCGTTTCCCAGTACCATTTTAAAAGATTCTTAATCTCCCGAGAAACATTCTCTGGAGCAGTTAATGTAATAGCTCTGCCTAAAATAATATTCGGCAATTTTTTATAGCCAACGCGCTCATCAACGTTTTTCATAAGCTTCTTATGCAGTTCAATAATAAATTCTTCCGTTATTTCCTTCTTCGAGTCAAATAACTTTGAAAAAATTTCATAAGAATTTTTGGCATCATAAACTTCTCTCAGATCAGCAGAAGCGACTATTTTATTCTCAAAAACAATTTCAGAAAAGTTCTTTAGAGTGAGGGAATTGCCCTCCAAGGCGTTTGATTCAAACACGAAATTAGCCACGAATCTTTTTTTAACGTCTTCCCAATCTTTTTTATTCAATGCTCTTCGAATTTCTTTATATTTTAGGTTCATTTCTTCGATCTTTTTTATTTCTTCAATAGTAAGGGGGAAGTCCAAAGAATACTTTTTTTTAGCGTCTGCTACTAAAAAGGAAACAATTTTTTTATCTAGTTCTAAGGCAAATTTTTTCTTTTCTTTCTCAATTTGTTCTGGAGATATTCCTGATTTTTTCCCCAAGAACTTGCTGATTTTGTGCACTTTCTTTCCGATCCGGATAGATTTATCTAAGTAAAGGTAAACCTCTCCCTTTGCCTTTCGTTTCTGGATAAAGACCATACCAGCAGTTATACCTACATATATTTAAATCCTTCGTTTATTGTAGGTATAACCAGGTGCTGCAAGACTTATACTAAAGGATTGAAATTTTCGAACAAAATTTCCCTCCTTTATATATACAAAGGGCTTAAATTTTCTTCGAAAATTTATGTCCTTTGGTATATTACAAAAATGTCATACCTACTACATTAATGCAACACTTTTCTTTTTCCATCTGCAATAAACACCATAATACACCGGCTCTGTAGAAAGCCTTAAAAAAGTCGCCTTGGCCGCTCGGTTCGTGCTTCTAAATAAGTATCTTCTCGCAGGAAGCACCAATAATATCTGCAAGCAGTGGATGCTCTCACTTCGCCTTAAGGCCCAGGCGGCGACTTTTTCTACAGAGCCTAATACACCACAATCTTTAAATATAATTCTGCATTTCACATCCAAATGGTCCACAGCAGCAGGAAGAACTGGACTGCTTTTCTCTACTATTTTTATTAGTTTTGGGTTCGTCAGACATTACGGATCCTGAAAAAAGGAAATAGAGAAAAAGCTATACTGAAACAGCGAGGATGAAAATGAGACAGGAAGCCAAACTTGCAAAAACCATACCAACAGGAAAGGAATACTGGCTTGTAGCCAGGGAAAGCAGGGACGAGTTCAGAAACAACTTAGACACGGTCTCATTCACGATCGGCAATGTAACCGTATCACAGCACAGACCGCTGATCATTGCCGGGCCTTGTGCAGTACATTCACGAGAACAGACTCTTGCCATTGCCCAACACGTTAAAGAAGCTGGCGCAGACATGCTGCGCGGAGGAGCCTATAAGCCCAGAACATCTCCTTATGCTTTCCAAGGCTTAGAAGAAGAGGGACTGAAAATACTTGCGGAAGCACGGGAGCTAACCGGACTACCTATCGTTACAGAAGTTATGGACCCGCGTTTAGTCGAGTTAGTCGGCCAGTACACCGATGTGCTGCAGATCGGCGCGCGAAACATGCAGAATTTTCCACTCCTGCGGGAAGTAGGAAAATATGCCGCACAACATCAAAAGGGAATATTGCTAAAAACAGGATTGATGCCTAAGCTAAAGGAAGTCCTCTGCGCAGCAGAATATCTCGCTCATGAAGGGGCAGAAAAAATCATCATCTGTGAACGAGGCATTTCCCTAACTACTGGCGATACGAGAAACACGCCCCACCCCAGTTTTGTACGCGAACTGCGGCAGGCGACCTTCCTTCCTGTCATCGGTGATCCCAGCCATTCTACGGGAGATCGGGAATTGGTGGAACATACTTCAGACATGTATCTGGCAGCCAAAGCAAATGGACTGTTAATTGACGTCATCCGCGATGATGAGCCTGATGTCATTAACGGGCATCCGGTCTGTGACTATAAACAGGGATTGCCTGCCAGCCGGTTTAAAGCATACCTCAACTCGCTCAGGAAAGAGAAATAAAATGAGTCTAGAAAAAATCAGAACAGAACTTGATGCGATAGATAAGTCAATCCTGGAATTGCTGGCAAAACGCTTTTCTTTCTGCAAAGACGTCAGCGATTACAAAAAAAAGAACAAGCTTAAAGTGAAAGATTCTACAAGAGAGGAGGAGATCATCAACGACAGGATCAAAATCTTCTCCGAGCTAGGATATGATGAACCAGAGTTTATTACTGCATTATTTACCTTAATTTTAGAAAAGTCACGGGAAAAGATCGCAACCTACTCCTCGGAATCAGAACCAGAACGTAAGGGAAAGAAAAAAACAATCTCCATCATCGGAGGAGGGGGAAAGATGGGCTCTTTATTTGCAGAAGAGTTCAGGAAACACGGGCATACTGTGCTTATCTCCAACAAAGAAAAGACCAATTCGGTTGAACTGGCACAGAAAGGCGATCTTGTTATTGTTACAGTTCCTTTGGAGAAGACAGAAAAAGTTCTAACAGAGATCATCCCGCATCTCCGAAAAGAAGCCTTGCTGACTGATTTTACATCAATAAAAGAACGACCTTTAGAGATTATGAAAACGGCTGCATCAAATGTGGTGGGAGGACATCCCTTGTTCGGTCCAACGACAAGCTTTGAAGATAAATGTTTCATCCTCTGTCCTGGGAAAGGTGATTTTAGCTGGTATAAACAATTGCTGCAATCCCTAAACCTTACTGTCATCGAACTCTCTGCTGAAGAGCACGACAAAACCATGGCCGTGATCCAAAGCTTAACTCATTTCTCCAATCTTGCCTTAGCCTCTACGCTGCAGAAGCTTGGATTTAAAAAAACGTTTTCCACACCCACCTATGCATTAAAAATGGAATCTATCCAAAAAATGTTCTCCCAGGATGCAGAGCTGTTCGCAGAGATCCAGTTTGCAAATGCACATTCGCAAGAAACTATCATCAGCTACCTTGCTGCGGTGCACGAACTGCATCAATGCCTCCTCTCAGGCAACAAAGAGGAGTTTGAACGTCTCTTCGAAAGCACAAAACAGCATCTACAAAAAAAGTAACCAGACCAAGATGATCAAGACCATCGCCATCCTCGGGCCAGAATACAGTTTCTCCCATCTAGCAGGCCTGAAACTATTTCCGGAAGGGAAATTTTTGTTCTGTAACAGGATAGAAGACATCTTCAAGACCATAACGAGAGCAGATACAACTGCAGATGAAACACTTGGGATGGTCCCTTTAGAAAATATGCTGCAGGGAACGGTGCGGGAAACGCTGATGTCCCTGCTAAACTATCAAGTCAAGATCCACAAAAGCTGCAGTGTTCCTATCCATCATTGCCTGGCTGCTAAAAGTGTGGGATTTACAACTATTGCTTCACATGCACAGGCGCTGGCACAATGCGCGCGCTTTCTGGAAGGAAAGAAAACTGTCGAACAGGTCAGTACCTCAAAAGCGATGCAGGCAGCAACAGAAGACAATACCCTGGCTGCCATCGGCTCCAGAGAAGCAGCACAATATTACGGACTAACAGTGCTGCAGGACAATATCGAAGACAATCATGATAATGTGACACGATTTGTGGTCATTTCTGCTGAACCATGCCCGGATAAGGGTGCAAGAACCAGCCTGATGGTGCATCCTAAAGAAGACCGTCCTGGACTATTGTTCACGATCCTAGCGCCCTTTGCGACACAGGGAATTAACTTAACCAAGATCGAGTCCCTGCCTTCAGGAAAAAAACTTGGTGAGTATATTTTTTATATTGAGATCGCTGGAAATAGTAGTGAGCTAAAAGTGAAATCGGCTATTGATTTTCTCAAAAACAGCGCGGAAGTCTATTCTTTTGGGTCGTATGATGTGGTGGAGATGTGAGCAAAACATTCTTCATAAAAACTCAAAAAACCGTACGTATTTAGTTAGTAGGCCAAGGGTGAATTTTGCTAAGCTTTAGTGACAGGAACAGAAGTGAAAATTATCGATAACAAATCTGTTTACCAACTATTTATCATCAAATTTTCACCAAAATTCACGGCCAACTAAATACGTACAAAAAGCCACAATATTTATATTGTCCTGCCCCTTTAGTAGCTCTATAATGCCTGTGCTTTCTGATCTGAAGAAGAGCCTGGAAAAAATCTGCCTTGCCGGGCTGGTCAGCCTTACTTCCTGCACGCCAGGAGAATTTAAAGTCGTCCGGCTCAATAATGCTCCTACTTATGATGAAGTGACTTCTCAAGAAGATATCAGGGAAGTTCCATTTGCATACTGGAATGCAGCCGATCTTAGAGGCGATACGCCAAATCTGTTTGAGTTTATTTCAGCAGCAACATCCCAGCAGCGCGCAGATTCTGTAGGAACATATTTCAGAGAACAGGGTCTTGGCATCATCGGCTTGGGGGAAGTGGATTACGACGATACCGCCAAGACCGGGTTTCGGGATCAGGCTATAGATATAGCAGCAGCCATGAATTCTCCCTATGATTATGTAGTTGTAGATCAGTACATGGTCTCGCGTCTCTTCCCCTGGACAACCGGCAATGGCATGGTCTTACAATATCCAGCTAAAGTTGTCCATCGGCATCTTTTTGGAGAGGATGAGCCGTTCGATAGCAGGCTGGGGCACCTCTTCAAGGATTTTATTCACGTTAAAATAAAAGTAGGAAAACGGGAGCTGGATGTAATTCTATCCCACCTTGATGATGAAGACAACTTGACCTTCTCAAGAAGGAGGGACGAACTTGAAAAAATATTGGCGTATGCTGCAAAGGTAAAGCAGGAGAATGAACATGCCTACATTGCCTTCATGGCCGATGCTAATGCAGTACAGGACAGCAGCGAGATGAGGAGAGTGTTGACCCACGGCCTGTTCCATCCTCCCGAAAGAAACTATGGAATTCCAACCCACCGCTCCCACAACCCGACAATGGGGATAAGCCATGTTTTTGTCACGCAGAACATGGAGATACAGGATTACGACAGGTTCTGCCCTCAAGATAACAAAGGAGAATACATTTCTGATCATTGCGGCGTGAAGGGAGTATTTGTGTTTAAAGATTAATCAGGACAGTAGTCATCAAGACGCAGTCACACAATAATTAAATACTACCTTCTTCTGAAAGGACGGCGTATGTCACGCGCCCAAATTATGAAGGATTATTTCAAGCAGAACTTCTTCTACGATCTTAAAGCAGGTTTCATTACGGCAGTTGTTGCTCTTCCTTTAGCTTTAGCTTTTGCCATAGCTTCCGGCGTTCCTCCAGTTATGGGGTTGTATACTGCCGTGGTGGCGGGAATTTTAGCCTCGCTCCTGGGCGGATCAGTTTTTTCCATCACCGGCCCGACAGGAGCGATGGTAGTGCTTATCCTTAGCACGGTTTCCAAATTTGGGCTTGAAGGATTGTTACTGGCCGGCTTCTTTGCAGGAGTATTCCAAATCATTTTTGGCTTGATGAAAGTAGGAAAAGTAGTCAAGTATTTGCCTCTGCCCCTTATTTCCGGATTCACTGCCGGGATTGGCGCGATTATCTTCATTGGACAGATTGGAAATTTTCTGGGTGTTTCATTAGAGCCGAAAGAGCATGTCTGGGAGACGCTGGGGCAGATTTTCCTCCATCTCCCCGATCTAAAAGCAGCTGCGGTGGTTGTAACTTTAGGAACAGTCTTATTGCTGGTATTCCTGCCCAAACTTCTGGCGAAAAGCAGATACACCAGAAACATTCCTGCTTCCATTGTTGCCTTAGTTCTGTTTACAGTCGCAGCCGCAGTTTTGGCCTTAAATGTGCCTATCGTTGGAGAGATCCCGCAAGGCCTGCCATCGCTAAGTGTTCCAAATTTTTCATGGGAATTGATCAAAAATATACTTCCTGCCTCAGTTACCATCGCTTTATTGGGAGCCATTGAAGCCTTGCTCTGCGCAGTGGTATGCGATGGCATGACCTCTACCAAGCATAACAGTAACCGAGAATTGGTATCCCAAGGAGTTGTAAATGTGATTATGCCTTTCTTTGGCGGCATGGCCGCTACTGCAGCAATTGCCAGGAGCGCGGTTAATATCCGGGAAGGGGCAAAGACACGATATGCAGGAGTATTTCACGGCTTATTTTTGATGAGCACCCTTTTATTTCTCGGCCCTTTGGCAGAAGAAATTCCCAGAGCTTTTTTAGCCGGTGTGTTGATGGTAGTTTCCGTGAAGATGATCGACATTCAGGAATTTAAGACCATCCTTCGATTAAGTAAACTGGATGCCATGGTCTTCTTGGTTACGTTTGGCTTAACCGTAGTGACGGATTTAGTGGTTGCCGTGCAGGTCGGCATGGTCTTGGCAATTTTGTTGTTATTTATCCGCCTTACAGAAGGTATCGAGATAAGCCACATGGAGCAATATCCCAAGACAAACCAGATCAACCAGCTCATAAATAATAATCCTTTATTGAAAGAAAAAGTGAGCGTCTATACAATCAACGGCCCCTTCTTCTTTGGTGCCATGAATGTTTTTGAGCATAAGTTGAATGAACATCTCCAGATTAAGAAGTCTGTGATCATTTTACGCATGAAATACGTGCCCTTCATTGACAGCACCGGAGTGGTACGGCTAGCCAGTTTTATCAGGAAGCTGGAAAAGCAAGGGAGCACAGTTCTATTGAGCAACCTCCATGAGAATGTAAAAAAGGTCTTACTCAAAGACCGAGAATTCCAAGCGCTAATGAAAGGAGAACATAAGAAACAATTCCGCCTGTTTGAGAACACGCCTGAAGCCTTGGAGTATGTGGAAAAGGAATTGTTGACAGAAGAGAAGAAGTGAGATAACTTTTCTACTCAACACTAAAATGTGCCACATTTGCGGCGATGAGCCTGGCATGATGCGCGACCGTTTCTAAACTATGTAGCAAAGTATAATCAACAAATATGCCTTGCGGATTGTTCTTTAGGTCATCAGCAATTTTGGTGACAGCAGGTAATACATCAAGAGCATATCTCTTATAACGTGGAATTTGCTGCGGAGTACCGATGAGGAAATTCTCTGCAAATTCAGACACTATATATCTAAATGATCCCTCATCTCCAGGATGCCCGTGACAATCTGCGCTTACGGCATAATCTATAGCAAAATTCCAGAGCTTCTCGAAGTAAGGCATCTCCGGCACCCAGCTGGCGGCATCGCAGACCACTTCACCGCCTAGATTGTATATTTTTATTTCTGCCGGCGTAGGGTAATGCCGATTCAGTTTTTCTATATCAGCATTAACATGGAAAGCCATATCGGAATATTTTTCAACTCCTCTCTCCCGCAGCTGAGCTAGAAAGACGGCAAGGAGGTAAAGGTTTCGTTCCGTGGTTAAATAATGTTGTAGTCCACTTCCTTGTATTCTCATTTTATTGCCAGACTTGTACACTAAGTGTTCTACTAAATTTTTATTAGACTTGCCAAACCTTTTCAGATCAGTATCCAGTTTTCTTCCGTATGAACAGAATTCAATCTCTTTATTGCGGATCAATTCTTCAAGTGAAGGGTCTGCCGGCATAGTGGTAGGAAAAGAAAAGAAGTATTTAAAGTTACGGCTTATACCGTTCCATCGTCCTTGGGAAAGGAATCGCATCTTTGACCGTTTCCAAGCCGCAGATCCAGGCAATCAATCGTTCTACACCCAGGCCAAAGCCGCCGTGTGGAACACTGCCATATCTTCGAGTATCTAAGTAAAATTCATATTGCGAGGGATCTTCTCCTTGTGCAAGCAAACGTTTCTTAATCTTCTCCAGATCATGCTCACGATGCGAGCCGCCGACAATTTCTCCATATCCCTCTGGAGCCAGCACATCACAGCCCTGCACTGTTTTCGGATTCTTAGGATCTTCAGTCATGTAAAATGCCTTGACCACCTTAGGGTAATGGGTAACTATGACCGGCACGTCATATAATTTAGTCAATTTCTCTTCTTCGATCGTGCGCAAGTCTTTTCCCCATTGCACTTTCATCTTGCATTTCTGATCTAAGATTTTAAGAGCGTCATCATAGGTCATGCGCACAAATGGTTTTTTCATGACCGGCTCCAGCTTTTTCAGATCACGCTGCAATACTTCCAGCTCTGCCTGATGCTTTTCGAGAACTTTTCGTACGACATGCTTAATCAGGCCTTCGGCATGATCCTGAATGTCCTTAAAGTCAGCCCAAGCCATTTCCATCTCCGCATGCCAGTACTCTGTCAGATGCCGGGAGGTTTTGCTTTTCTCGGCTCGAAAGCTAGGTGAAATAGTATAAATCTTCTCCAAGGCAAAAATGGCTGGTTCGGCATACAACTGCCAGGTTTGTCCTAAAAAGACATCCTTCTTGCCGAAGTAATCGACACTGAATAATTCAGCTCCACCTTCGCACTGCACGGCCTGAAAAATAGGGGAGTGATATTCATAAAACCCTTGCCCGCGGAAATAGTCATGAATAGCATTGAAGACTGTACTGCGAATTTTAAGGATGGCAATCATTCTCTGGCTGCGCAGCCATAAATGCCTGTTGTCAGCCAGAAATTCGATGGACTGATCTTTTCCGATGGGATAGTTCTCGCTTACTCCAACAATAGTGTAAGACTCAACCTGAATTTCATACCCTGTTGGTGCACGTTCATCTTTCTTTATCTGTCCGCTGATTTCCAGAGAGGCTTCAACCTGTAAATGATCAATTTCTTCCCACATCTTTCCGAATTTCTCGCGTTCAAAAATGCATTGGATGGTGCTGCTGGAATCACGCAAGACGATGAACTTGAACTTATTACTGCCCCGTTGGCGGTGGATCCAGCCTCTAACTGAAACCTTGCCGGAACCTTTGTTCATCGCTTCTAGGATGGACAGATATTGAGCCATAACCAACGTAAATAACGGGAAGATATAAAAATGTTTTTGTCTTTCTGTCTTTTATGGAAGAAACTGAGAGCCCACAGTTAGAATGGATGACTCTATTTTCTTGCAATCTTACCGAAATAAGGGAATTTTACCAGTCTTTGCTAGGTGTAGAGTTTACGGAAGAGCAGCATGATCGTACTCCAGTCCATTATTCTTACCAAGCTGCTGGTTTGCTGATAGAATTATATCCTCTCCACAACAAAGCTAGTAAACAAGACGCGCCTGGCTCAACCAACACTTCAGAGGCAGGATCAGTTATGGCTCTTGGTTTTTCAGTCTCTGACTTGGAAGGAGTTGTAAAAAGGATGGATAGTTATGTAATTGCCCCAATCACGCAACGACCTTACGGTCGGGTCGCTTTCCTGAAAGACCCTGATGGGAGAAAGATCACTCTTCGTGAAAGGATAAAAGAGCAAAAATAGAGTCCAAACTCAAATTTTCTGAACCGCTTCTTTATGGACTGCCACTGCTCTTCCTGAAGGATCGGCCATCCCTTGGAAAGCTTTGCTCCAGCGATAGGCAGTAGGGGTAGAGCAAGCGATGGACGGACCATACTCAACCGTCAGAGCTGCTTCTGCACTCGGAAAGAATTCTTCAAAAATACTTCTGTAGAGATACCCTTCTTTAGTTGCTGGCGGCTGTACAGGGAATCGCTCCGCTGCTTTCACCATCATCTCATCTGAGATTTTTTCCTGAGCATATGCTTTCAGAGAGTCTATCCAGCTATAGCCAACACCATCAGAGAACTGTTCTTTCTGACGCCAAAGCACTGACTCTGGCAAGAATCCTTCAAAGGCTTTGCGAAGAACATATTTTTCCATCTTTCCCTGCCCGCACATTTTATCTTTTGGATCAAAGCTCATGGCATAGTCTAAAAATTCTTTATCAAGGAAAGGCACACGAGCTTCTACCCCCCAGGCCGCCATAGATTTGTTGGCGCGCAGACAATCATATTTGCTTAGCTTCTGTAATTTTCGGACAGTTTCCTCATGGAATTCCTTTGCATCTGGAGCCATGTGAAAATACAGATATCCGCCAAAAACTTCGTCAGCTCCTTCTCCAGAAAGGACCATCTTGATGCCCAGGCTCTTGATTTTCCTGGCCATCAGATACATCGGTGTAGAAGCGCGGATGCTGGTTACATCATAAGTTTCGATATGATATATAACATCGCGCAAAGCGTCGATGCCTTCCTGAACGGTAAATTTCAATTCGTGGTGTACACTGCCAATATACTCCGCAACTTGGCGAGCAAATTTAATGTCTGGCGACCCCTCCAATCCGATAGAAAAGGAATGTAAGCGAGGCCACCAGGCTTCCTCTTTATCTCCTGATTCGATACGCCTGCGGCTAAATTTAGCCGCGATAGCCGCAATCAATGACGAGTCTAATCCTCCAGAGATCAAAACCCCGTACGGCACATCACACATTAATTGCTTTTTCACTGCAGTTTCTAATTCCTGACGCAGTATAGGTAATGATACTGGCGTGGTTGGAATAGTGGCAGCCCATACTGGCTGGTACCATTTTATAAATTCTTTTTTACTGTCAAGGCAACTGCCAAGATAATAATGTCCT
>Ga0209542_10001139_pt1 | contig 63415 bp, 52 predicted proteins | sample RifCSPhighO2_01_FD_184028 | JGI IMG/M metagenome (GOLD analysis project Ga0209542, IMG submission 184028) | Soil microbial communities from Rifle, Colorado - Rifle CSP2_plank highO2_0.1 (SPAdes) (version 2) | ecosystem: Environmental > Terrestrial > Deep subsurface > Rock core/Sediment ...
AATACAATGTGAAAGTTCTTGGCAGTCCGATTTCATCAATTATGCTGACCGAAGACAGGGAGAAATTCGCAAAACATCTGAGAAATATAAATATTCCCGTTCCGCCTTCCGGCAGCGCGACTAATTTGAAAGAAGCAAAAACAGCAGCTGAGAAAATCGGTTTTCCGTTGATGGTTCGGGCCGCTTTTGCTTTGGGCGGGCAAAAATCCGGAGTAGCCAATAACCAGAGAGAATTGGAAAAAATAGTTACCGGCGCACTGGCGGTATCTCCGCAGGTTTTGATTGAAAAATATCTGCATCACTTCAAGGAAATTGAATATGAAGTTGTGCGCGACAAGTTCGGCAATACCGTCACAGTATGCAATATGGAAAATTTGGACCCGCTTGGAATTCACACCGGAGATTCCATCGTCATCGCGCCCAGTCAGACATTAAACAACGAGGAATACCACCGGCTGCGGGAAGCAAGCATAAAAATCGTGCAGAGCCTGAAAATAGTCGGTGAGTGCAATGTGCAATTTGCGTTAAACCCACACCCCAACCCTCTCCCCAAGGGAGAGGGGGCGCCTTCCCCTTCGGGGAAGGTTAGGGATGGGGTGCTAGATTATTTTGTAATTGAAGTGAACGCGCGTCTATCCCGCTCCAGCGCACTCGCCTCCAAGGCTACCGGCTACCCACTTGCCTATGTGGCGGCCAAGCTTGCTTTAGGCAAAAGCCTGCTGCAAACAGAAAACAAGATTACAAAAGTGACCCAAAGTTTTTTTGAGCCGGCGCTCGATTATGTGGTGGTAAAAATGCCGCGATGGGATTTGGCGAAATTTGTCGGCGCATTTGAGCACATCGGCAGTGCCATGAAATCGGTGGGCGAAGTGATGGCAATCGGGCGAAGCTTTGAAGAAGCGCTGGAGAAAGCGGTCCGCATGCAATCCGGTCTCACTGAAAGCGTTACGGATAACGGTTTTAAGGATAGCCGGGAGATAAAAATGTATTTGAATATACCGACTCCCAGGAGGATTTTTGCGATTACCGAAAGTATCAAAAAAGGAGTTAGTGTCGGGGAAATCCATAAAATAACCGGGATTGATTTGTGGTTTTTACACAGAATACAAAATATTGTAAATATTGAGAGAAGATTTTTAAAAAACAAGACTTTAAGCAGAGAAAATTTATTAAATTTGAAACAGACCGGTTTTTCTGATAAAAAAATCGGCAGCCTGTGCGGAAAAACGGAACTGAAAATTCGCAGGCTGCGCAAAGATTTGGGCGTTGAGCCATTCGTTTTTGCCATTGATACCTTGGCCGGAGAAGTGCCAGCGAAAACCAATTATTTATATCTGACTTATCATGGAGCCCATCATGACGTAACTCCGCTTGGAAAAAACGCAATTGTTGTTTTGGGTAGTGGACCGTATCATATCGGCTCCTCTGTGGAATTTGACTGGTCTTGCGTGCATGCTTCGCTCGCCTTGAGACGTCACGGGAAACAGTCCGTCATCATCAACTGCAATCCGGAAACCGTATCTACCGACTATGACATGTCCGACCGCTTGTATTTTGAAGATTTGTCTTTTGAAACAGTTGCGGATATTTTTGAATTTGAAAAAGCCTTCGGGCTTGTCATTTCTGTCGGCGGACAGAGGCCAAACAATCTTGCTAAAAAGCTCTCAGAGGCCGGTTTTCATATTTTAGGCACCAAAGCATCCGATATCGATCGGGCAGAGGATCGCAACGAATTTTCTGCCCTCTTAGATAAGCTCGATATCTTGCAGCCAAAATGGCAGAGTTTTACTTCTACCAAAGAGGCTTTGAAATTCGCGCAGAGAGAAGGTTTTCCCGTCTTGGTTCGGCCTTCCTATGTTCTTTCCGGATCCGCTATGCGGGTCTGTTATAATCGAGAGCAGTTATTTGATTTTATCAGCAAAGCGGCGGTGCTTTCCCCGAAACATCCGGTTACTATTTCCAAATACATAGAAAACGCCAAGGAACTTGAATTTGACGCAGTCGCGCAGAAAGGGGAATTGATGATTTACGGCATTTCCGAACACGTGGAAAATGCCGGAGTGCATTCTGGCGATGCGACTATCGTTTATCCGACACAGAGAGTTTATGCCTCGACGGAATTTCAACTGCGTGAAATTTCTAAAAAAATCGCGCGGGAACTTTCTATTACCGGACCCTTTAATATCCAGTTCTTGGTCAAAGACAATATTCCGTATGTGATTGAAGTGAACCTGCGGGCCAGCCGCACTTTTCCGTTTTTATCCAAAGCAATGGATGTTAATTTCCCGGAAATAGCCGTAGATAGTTTTTTAGGAAAAGCCAAAACGCATAATTTCATATATCCGAAGAGTGTTCTAGTTAAATCTCCCCAGTTTTCTTTCTCCAGGCTGCTCGGCGCTGATCCGGTGTTGCGGGTGGAGATGTCATCAACCGGGGAAGCGGCCTGCTTCGGCCGGGATTATGACGAAGCGCTCCTGAAATCGATTTTGAGCACCAATAAGTTTGATTTTAAAAATAAGAATGTCCTGCTTTCTTTGGGCGGGGAGATTAATAAAGCGAAGTTTTTAGAAACAGCCGGCCTGCTATTTTCTCTCGGCTATACAATTTTTGCGACAGATACTACCGGCGAATTTCTTAAAAAGCAGAATGTAAAATGCACGACGGTGCGCAAGGCATATCAGCAATCGCCGAACGCCCTGGATATTATTGAAGGCAAAAAAGTGGCTTTTGTGGTAAATTTAAGCAAGACGGAAACTGCGGCCGGAAACGGCAAAGGAAAAATAGGGCATATTATTACTGATGGTTTTCACATACGCCGGGCAGCCGTAGATAGTCAAATTCCGCTGTTTACGGATTTGCATCTGGCTAGGGCTTTCATTAAAGCTCTGGCGCGATACGGAGTAAAAGATTTGGAGATAAAATCTTATAAGGTATATTTGAATTAAAAATTTATGAAAAATATTATTTCCGCCAATCAATTTAAGAAAGAAGATTTAGAAAAAATTATTACCAGAGCGAAAGTGATGGAAAAAGAATGCAAAAGTGGCAAGATAAAAAAATTGCTAAAAGATAAAATTGTGGCTTGTATATTTTTTGAACCTTCCACCAGAACCCGCTTATCTTTTGAAACGGCGGCATTTAAGTTGGGCGCACAGGTCATTTCCGCGGAAAATGCGATGGAAAATTCTTCCGCTTATAAGGGAGAAACCATTGAAGACACCACCAAAATACTCTGTTCATATGCCGATGTTGTTGTTATTCGCCACCCAAAAGCGGGAACTTTGGAAGCCGCGGCAAAAGTCGCTATCAAACCACTAATCAATGCCGGCGATGGCGCGAACGAACACCCAACGCAGGGACTTTTGGATTTATATACGATTAAAAAGGAACATAAACGGCTGACAAATTTGAATATTGGTTTTGGCGGGGATTTATTGAACAGCCGAACTTTAAAATCACTGGTTCCTTTGCTCCGACAATACAGCGGTAATAAATTTTATTTTCTTTCACCGAAAGAATTGGAATTACCGAGAGAATTTATCAGAGAATTAAAAAATAACGGCGTTCTTTTTGAAGAATCGCGAAGTTTGGAAGAAAAATTGCCGGAACTTGATGTGCTATATATGACCCGGGTTCAAAAAGAACGCTTTCCCGACGAGGATTCTTATAATAAAGTAAAAGATTTATTTATCTTTAGAAAAAAGCATTTGAAAAATATGAAAAAGGACGCAATCATTATGCATCCACTTCCGAAAATAAATGAAATTGAAATTGAAGTTGACTCGGACCCCCGCGCCGCCTATTTCCGCCAGGCCCAGAACGGCCTCTATGTCCGGATGGCTCTCTTGTGCTACGCGCTGGAACTTTAAATGAGTACGAAAGAAAAAGTCATCATATACTTTGCCGGAGGCACAATGACCGGAGTCTTTGGAGCCGGAGTATCTTCCGTTTTTGAGAAGAAAAATATTTACTCAAAAGTTGAGGCTGTATATGGTGCTTCGGCGGGAGCCATGACCGGCGCGTATTTTTTAGCCCAACAGGTTCCTCTCGGTTCATCCATCTATTGGGAAAATTTAAATAATAATTTTATCTCCATTTCCGGTTTTTGGATGGGCGTTTGGCAAAGATTTCAAAACAAATTTCTGAAATCAGTTCTAGATTCTAGGCTTCGCGATGCTATGAATATAGAGTATCTCATGGAGATAGTGAAAAATAAAAAAACATTGGATGTCAATCAAATATTCTCTCAACCCATACCTTTTTACATAAAACTTTTTAGTGTAAGTACGCATAAAATTGAGTATGTAAATGTCACGAGGCAAAATATTTTTGAAGTATTAAAGGCGGGAGTAAATACCTTTCCTTATGTGCATGAAGTTTCCATGCTGAACGGTTCTAAATACATAGAAGGAGCGATAATAGATGTTATTGGCATCAAATATTTTTTGGACAAATACCCCAACACCAAAATCGTAGTAATATTAAATCGCCCCGTCCAACCAAAGTTTCGCTACAGAATGAAAAATTTTCTTGAAGGTAAATTTACTTCCTGGATGCTACATGACCCACTCATGGCGGAACCTTTTATTTCTGCTGAGAGCAATCTGGCAAAAGATTTCAAACTAATCAAAAATAATCCGCTTGTTACTATTATCACGCCATCGGAATATAATTATATTCCTTCCCGCACAACCAACCCAGAGATACTCAAAAGTACCTGGCAGTTTGGAGTAGAGGCGGGGAATAGGGCTATTCTAGAGATTTTCTAAAAACTGGAAGATTTTTTCATTGGTCAGGACATTTTCGGCGTGCATTTTGGCGCGTTCGGGGTCGGCTTCTTTGTATTGTTCCAGAATGGCGACAACTTCTTTCGCAACCTGCTCAGGGTCAGGAATTATTTTTTCCATTTTGGCAATTTCATTTAAAATAAGGGCGAGCTTGGCCTTTTTCTCGGCATCGGTCCTGAATTCTTTTCTGAGGTCTTCTTTTGTTTTATTCAAATGCTTCAAATAATCTTCGAATTTTAATCCCATTTGGGCAATATCCGATTCCATCCTGTATAAAATTTTATCCAGCTCAATTCCAACTAAAAGCTCCGGCAATTCCACAACGCTCTCGTCAATCATTCCTTCAACGATTTTTAATCGGGTTTTTTCTCTATTTTGGTTTTCTTTTTCCAGCTTGATATTTTCTTTTAGCTTGGCTTTGAAATCTGTCACATCCTTGAAGGGCCCGAGGGCTTGCACAAAAGCGTCGTTGAATTCTGGGAGCTCTTCTTTTACCTCATCCCCCGCCTTCTCCGAAGGAGAAGGAGCCTCTCCCTCTCGGGGAGGGGTGGCGTCTGCCATATGTTTTTTCGGCGCGCGGGATTTACGGATATCCATAATGGTATTTTCCACATCTTCATCCGACACCACATGATTTTTTTCTGCGTCGGTAATATCCGCAATTATCTTTTTAGCAATTTTTTTATAGTCAGGCAATTTTATTTCCAGCAGGACAGCAGTCTTGATTTTGAATCCCAGGGGATTTTTGCGCGCCAGTTTAGTAATAGAAATTTCCGGCCGGCCAATGGCGTCTATCTTTTCATCTTCAATAATTTTTGGATAATGCTCGCCTAATGCCATCTCCGCCATTTCTTCCAGGATGCGGATTTCTGGCACTTTTGAAAGCAAAACACTTTCCGGTATTTTGCCTTTGCGAAAACCATCTAACTCCAAAATCTCGCCGATTTTTTTTAATGCTTTCTTAAAATAAGATTCAAATTTATCCGTCTCTATTTCTCCCTCTATTTCTATTTCACTTTTTGGCAGTTTTTTAATTGTTACCTTCATTGGTGGTGGAAGCTGCCGGCAAGGTTGGCGTTGAACTTGTTACTGTTGCAACCTTGGGAGTTGAAGCAAGAGGTCTCATAGCCTTCTCAAACATTCTTCGCGCTTCCATAAATAATTTGCGGGCAGCTTCAAAGGTTTTTCTGTCTGTAGCGGCTACTGCGGCCGCTTTAGCTTCGGCTAATTTTGCTGTTGCAGCCACAACTCCGGCTTCAGCCTCCACTACCGCCTTGGCGAATTTTTCTTTTGCTTGTGCCAATACGAAAGCTTCACGCGCCTTTTTTATTTCTTCTTTCTTTGCTTTAGCCTCTGCCGCCGCTGCCTCTCTTTTAGTTTTTGCTTCAGCTTTCGCCGCTTCTTTCTTTGTTTTAGCCTCTGCCCTTGCTGCTTCTAATTTTGCTTTTACTTCAGCTCTTTGCGCGTCAGTTGTTGTCGAGTTAACAACATCTGTCGTGCTTGAAGTGTCATCTTCGGCAAAAACTGCTCCCGCGAATGCGAGCATTGAAAACATCATGCTTCCCACTAAAATTTTTTTATACAATTTCATAATTTTTTCATTAACTATTAATAATAAACCCACTACTTAGACAAATAAATTCCGCCCAAAACCAGGACAATAACTATAATTATTATTCCGATAAAAGCACCGTTTCCGTTTGATTTTTTGTCCGTCTCCACTTGACCGTATTATATCAAGAAAGCGACCAAAAGCAAAGCGACAATATTCAGGATTTTTATCATCGGGTTGATGGCCGGGCCGGCGGTATCTTTGTAAGGGTCGCCGACAGTATCGCCGGTTACGGCTGCCTTATGGGCGTCACTGCCTTTGCCTCCGTGATTGCCTTGTTCAATATGTTTTTTGGCATTATCCCAAGCACCTCCACCGGAGGTCATTGAGATAGCGACGAAAAGTCCGGTAATGATAGAGCCGACGAGAAGTCCCCCTAGGACTACCAGCCCTTTTTCTTTCCCGAAAATTAGAATTACCAGGATAGGCGCTAAGACCGGTATTAAAGCCGGGGCAATCATTTGTTTTATGGCGGCGCCGGTAATGATTGAAACAGCTTTGGCGTAATCCGGTTTGGCTGTGCCTTCCATAATTCCTTTGATTTCTCTAAATTGTCTGCGAATTTCTTCCACCACTTTGCCGGCTGTTTTTCCTACAGCTTCCATACAAAGCGCGCCGAAATAGTAAGGCAAAAGTCCGCCCAAGAACAGACCGACGATAACATATGGATTGCTCAAGTCAAAAGAAATATCTTTTCCGGCTTTTACAATTTCTTCCGTATAAGAGGCAAAAAGGACAAGAGCCGCCAAACCCGCGGAACCGATAGCATAACCTTTTGTCACGGCTTTGGTTGTGTTTCCAACCGCGTCTAACGGGTCGGTAACATCGCGAACTTCTTTCGGAAGTTCCGCCATTTCCGCGATTCCTCCGGCGTTGTCGGTAATCGGGCCGTAGGCATCTATAGCAACAATGATTCCCGTCATTGAGAGCATGGACATTGCCGCAACCGCGATTCCGTAAAGCCCGCCGTAGTGATAACTAATTAAAATTCCCAAAACAATTGTAATCAAAGGCCAGGCGGTTGATTTCATTGAAATAGCTAGACCCTGGATAACATTCGTGCCATGACCGGAAACCGAGGCAAGAGCGATGGATTGCACCGGAGAATATTTTGTAGAAGTAAAATATTCCGTGATGACAACAAGGGCTCCGGTAACGAAGAGTCCGACCAAAGAACAGATGAATAAAGCCATTACCGTGTATTTGCCATTTCCCGACATCAGCAAGTTTGTAACAGGGTAAAAGGCAACTGCCGCGATGATGCCGGCAACAATCAAGCCTTTATACAAAGCTCCCATTATATTTTGCGATTTTCCCAGTCGCACAAACCAAGTGCCGATAATTGATGCGAAGATTGCCATCCCGCCAATTACCAGAGGATAAATAATCGCATTTTCAAAACCCACAAAGAGAAGCGAACCTAAAAGCATCGTGGCGATTGAGGTAACAGCATAAGTTTCAAAAAGGTCAGCCGCCATCCCCGCGCAGTCGCCGACGTTATCGCCGACATTGTCAGCGATAACGCCGGGATTTCTCGGGTCATCTTCCGGAATTCCGGCTTCAAGCTTGCCGACTAGGTCCGCACCCACATCCGCCGCTTTGGTAAAAATACCTCCGCCCAATCTGGCAAAAACAGAAATAAGCGAAGCGCCGAAACCGAGTCCGACGAGCGCCGTGACATCCTTGGTAATTGCGTAAAAAGCGGTTACGCCGAGCAGTGCAAGGCCGACTACTAAAAGCCCGGTAACCGTTCCGCCCTTGAAAGCAAGAGATAAGGCATTGCTTATTCCTCCCCGTGCGGCTTCTGTTGTTCTGACATTTGCCCTGACCGATACATTCATTCCTATATAACCGGCCAAAGCGGAAAAAACAGCTCCAACCAGGAATCCAAAAGCCATCGTCCAGCCAAGTTTCGGTATCAGTCCGATAACAAAAAAAAGCACTACCGCAATCATGCCGATAATTTTATATTGTTTATTCAAATAAGCGCCTGCGCCTTCCTGTATCGCTTTGGCGATTTCCTGCATGCGGGCATTTCCGGGGCTTTTTTTCAAGATTGACTTTGCCAGGAGCAGTCCGTAGATGATGGCTATAACCGAACTGACAATCGCAAACAATAAAAATTGATTCATATTTTTGATTTTTAATTTATAATAATTTATTTTTTCCCGACGCTTTTGGTCGGGATCCCGACTTTACGTCGGGACTTCCTCTACCTCAACTTTTTCCCCTGCCTGCGCAGGCAGGCCGTCTGCCTTGGCGACTTCTTTTCCATTGCCCTTGATATCTATTCTCCATCCGGTAAGCTTGGCCGCGAGGCGCACATTTTGCCCACCTTTGCCAATGGCAAGCGACAGCTGGTCATCCGCCACTTCCACGACAGCTTTATGTTCTTTCTCGTCCATTTCAATGGAAATAACTTTCGCCGGAGAGAGGGAATTGGAAACAAAATTTTTGGGGTCCGGAGACCAGGGGATTATATCAATTTTTTCTTCGGAAAGCTCCCGCGTAACGGTATTTACCCGGGTGCCTTTTTGCCCGACGCAAGAACCGACAGCGTCAATATGCTCATCGTTGGAAAAGACCGCAATCTTTGAACGGGCGCCGGCTTCCCGGGCGACCGATTTTATTTCCACTACCCCATTTTGAATTTCCGGCGCTTCCACTGCGAAAAGTTTTTCTATGAATTTCGGATGAGTGCGGGAAAGGCGCAAATTTATACCCCGCGGCGTGTCTTCCACACTGTAAAGATAAGCCCGGATGCGCTGGCCCCTCTCCCAATATTCTCCGGGGATTTGTTCTTCGGCCGGCAATATACCTGTCGCTCTGTTGAAATCAACATAGACATTCCCTCGTTCCACTTTCTGCACTACACCGGAAATGACTTCTCCTTCTTTGGTGCCGTATTCGTCAATAATAGAAGTGCGTTCCGCTTCACGGATTTTCTGGATAATGACCTGCTTGGCGGTCTGCGCGGCAATGCGCCCATAATCATCCTTTGATTCCAGCGGGAAAATAATTTCATCGTTTAACTCCACCCCTTTTTTTATTTTTTTTGCGTCTTCCAGGAGCATGTGATGTTCCGCGTTGAAATGTACGCGCTCATCTTCGCTATCTTTTAGCGAATACTCACCCCCTCTGACCTCATCCCCCGCCTTCCCCAAAGGGGAAGGAGCTTGTCCCTCTCCTTTGGAGAGGGGTCGGGGTGAGGTGTCCAAAATAGCAATGCTTTCATCCACCACGATTTTTACCTGAAAAAAATCCGTCTTGCCGGTTTCCAAGTCAAATTTGGCGCGGATAATTTGTCCTTTCTTGCCGTAATCTTTTTTATAAGCTGCCGCCATCGCCTGCTCAATGGCTTCCAATATTTTTTCTTTCGGAATTTTTCTCTCTTCTTCCAATTGCTCCAAGGCCGATTTGAATGTTTTTAGGTCTAACATATTTTATTTTATCCCAACGCCCTAATTTCATTATGGGTCGGGACTCCGACTTTACGTCGGGGCTAAGTTTTTAAAAATAAAAGCCCTGTTGCGACAGGACTCATACGTGGAAACTTTAACATAGAACATATTTTAATGCAATATCTAATTATATGTTGGGAAATAGGGGTTTTTTGAGTTATACACTTTTTCCACAGATGGCACTTGACATTGACTTTTTACTTGTTTGGAGTATAATATCAACGAATTGACAACAGAATGGGAGCCGGTAAACCGCCAAGGGTGGCGGAGCCGGCTCCCGATGGAGAGTGTGTCATGAAGTCCGTCCGACTGCTGGGGGCGGTCATCGTGACCGCTCTCAGCATTCTCACCGGTGCGTGTGGGGCGAATACCCCCACTGCGCCGACTCAGGACTCGCCAGCGACGCAACCGCCGACCGACCAGCCGCCGGCGCAAGTCTCTCAAGCTCAAATCGCTTGGAATGTCTTGCCACAGGAGGTGAAAGACTACCTCTTGTTGCCGGGCAACCTAGGCGAAATGGCCGACGGGAGCCGCTCTATTCGCAGGGCGGCGGGAGAACGCAAGTTCTGGACTGACCCCGCGGTCGGTTCGAACTTGACGGTTGAGTTGGGGTCTTGGCACGAAGCCATCCCCAACTTGACTCTTACGGTCGTGACCTCCCGGGTGGAGGCGGACACCATACTCCAGTATAGTGTCAAAGTGAACGCGAACGGCCGATGCGCCTGGATGGAGTCGGCCGACGTGAAGGGGTTCACTTTCTTTGGGGCTTCGGTTGTTTTGGCGTTCGGCGCGGCCGAATGCCGGAACATCGACAAGCCGATGGTGACGGCCCACGAGGTGGGCCACACAATCGGGTTGATCAAACACACGCCCGAGAGTTGGCAAGACATCATGTCGGAGAAGAACCCGACGTTCAGGATGTCTCAAAATCTCGGGATGGCAATTGGGTTCATGTGGTCGTTCCCTCCGGGGACGACTATCAAGCCCTGAATGCCTTACTTGCTCTTTTCACCTCCTCGTTCTGGGGAGGGCACTCTCATCAAGAGAGAATCTACATGGGCCGTCGTTGCATCTCGCGACTTCGGCCTATCGTTCTATCCACCCGATTATTTTAAATTTTTATCCACAGGCGATATACTTGTTTTTTGTTTTATAGTATAATTGATTCATAAAAATAATTATAAAAATAAGAACTATGAAATTAAAATTTTTTAAACTCTCTTTTCTAATTATCGCTCTATTAATAAGCGGGTCGTATGTTTCACCAAAACAAATTTTTGCCCAATCTTGCGACAGCAGTGTCAGCGTGTCAGTTGACCCTAATTTTAGCGTAAACCCCGGCGAAACTTTTCCCATTAACTGGGGCGCTGGTTATCAGACTTATGAGCCGACTGGCGGGACGAATACATACACAGTTAATGTTTATAATTATAGTATTAGTTCAGGTCCTTTACAAACTTGGACAGCCACTACCGATAATCTTGAACAACCGCCGGAGGGCGGCTCTTATAATGTCCAAGGCGGAATATATAGTGTTACAGATTACACAGTTACAGCAGGAGTCGTTTCAAGTATAAGTTGCCCCGACGGTACTAGCGCCTCGGATACCGTAACGGTAAGTCTTCAAAACGTAGAAAACCCTCCTATCCCCGGCGGCTGGAGCGCCTGGAGTTCTTGGGGCGCCTGCAGTGTGACCGCTTGCGGAAGTACCGGAACCCAGACAAGCACCCGCACTTGTACTAATCCCGCTCCCTCGGGTGGCGGAGCGGACTGCAGTTCTCTTGATGGCGGTAATTCTTCAAGGACTCAACCCTGCAGCACGGCGGCATGTTCTGTTCCCGGCGGCTGGAGCGCTTGGGGCGCTTGCAGTGTAACCGCTTGCGGAAGCACCGGAACCCAAACCCGCACTTGCACCAATCCTGCTCCTTCGGGTGGCGGAGCCAATTGTGTCGGTTCTTCCACCCAATCTTGTAGCACGGCGGCCTGCGGAGCTCCGCCGCCTTCCGGCACTCTCTCTGCCACCAATTGCACCATTGCCAGCAACGCTTCCACTTGCAGTGACACAAATGTAACCTGGACTACCTCAAATTTAATTTCTGGAACCAGTACGGCAGTAACGAAAAGTAATCCCTCAGGGACTGTTTCTACAGCCACTTCCGGGACTAATGTAGATGTTACCGTTAATTTTGGACCAACCATTTTTTATCTCTATCACAATGGTTCGGAGATAGCTCCTTCCGCAACCGTTTATGCCACTTGCGTTTCCGGCGCTTCTTGGGATGGGGCTAAATGCGCACCGACGATACCGCCGGGACCTCATAATCAAGCGGGAGGATATTTGGATACTAATGCCAATAGCGCCAACAACAACGGCAACTGTTCGTATTTAAGCGGCTGGGCTTGGGACCCGGATTTTCCAAATAATGCTACATCGGTTCATATCTATCATAACGGGAGTTTTTACACTTCTGTAAATGCCGGTGGTTATAGACCGGACTTGCCGGGAAATCACTATCATAATTTTCTTTATTACATACCTAATGCCTGGAAAACGGGGACGAATCACGCCATAAATATTTATGTCATTGACCTTAACGGTGACGGCAATCCCAATTTGGTCTACTCGCCGGTAACCAGTTTAAATTGTTCTGTGCCGCCGCCCAGCAATCTTAGCTTGAGTTGTCCATCGCCAGGCACGACAGTTTATGCCAGTTGGACTGTTCCATCCGGCTGGAATACTTTTTACTTAAGAGCCAATCCCGGAGCAGGTAATGGGACGTGGCCTTCCGCTGTAATACAGGATACCATCGTTGGTCCTTCATCAAGCTTTTCTTCAACTCCGGGACAAACATACTACACTTGGGTTCACACTAGAAATTCAGAAGGTGGATCTTGGAGTATTGATATCAATGGCAATGTTACCTGTCCTTCTCTCATCAACGGCGCCTGCTCATCTCCAGATAACCATCTCAATCCATGTTCTTCCGGTACGCCCAGCGCAATTTCTGATAACGTCTCTTCTTGGAACTGGTCCTGCAACGGCTCAAATAATGGGACAAATGATTCGTGTTCGGAAATCAAGCCCGTTCCCGGCGGCTGGAGCGCCTGGAGTAGCTGGAGCGCCTGTAGCGTAACCGCTTGCGGAAGCACTGGAACCCAGACAAGCACCCGTACTTGCACCAATCCTACTCCCGCCAACGGGGGAGCGGAGTGTTTGAAAACTGACGGCACTCGCGGACTCACAGAAACTCAATCCCAGTCCTGTAGCACGACGGCCTGCCCTTCCGGGACCCTTACTGCTTCCAACTGCACAATTATTTCAGGGAATAGCAGTTGTAATACTAATTTAACTTCAAGTACGACCAATCCAATCGGTCCTTCCACAATTACAACTCCTGTAAATATTACCGTTACGGGAAGTTTATATCCCGTTGCCTATGGCAATAGGACATTCTCTCTGATTAATAATTCAACTACTCTCGCAACAGCAACAGCAACAGCATCCTGCTCTTCCGGTACCGTCTGGAACGGTTCAATTTGCATTTTACCGCCAACAGCTTCAGTCTCGGCTTCACCCTCATCGATTGGTTATACAAGCAGTTCCACAATTAGTTGGTCGTCAACAAGGGCCACCTCGTGCGCTCTTTATCGTGGAGTTGAAGCTAATCCGGTTGCAACCGGTATACCAGGAGGTTCATTCAATACCGGTTCGCTGACGGCCAGTACGCAATATACTGTTTATTGTAATAATGTTGCCGGAACAACCTCGGATAGTGTGACTGTTGCGGTTGGCGGAGCGCCAAGTGGGAGCATGACTCTCAGTCCCACTTCCTGTCCTATATCTGCGGGCAACAGCAGCTGCAATATAAATATCATCTGGAGCACTACAAATCCTATCGGCACTTCGGCTATTACCGCCACCGGAATGACCAGTGTCAACGGCAATTCCGGCAGTCAGGCTTTTGCGGTTCCTTACAACAGCAGGACATTTTATCTTTACAATGCCGGCTATTTGCTTGACCAAAAAACTGCAACTTCAAGTTGCGACGTTAATACCACTTGGAACGGAAGTGTCTGCGCGTTAAATGCATTTACCGTCACCGCGACTGCCGGTTCCGGCGGCACTATTTCTCCCGCTTCCAGGTCGGTTAATTACGGGTCAATCACAACTTTTACTGTTACTCCAAATACCGGCTATACAGCCGCAGCTTCAGGCTGTGGTGGCTCATTATCCGGAACTACTTATACCACCGGAGTCATTACCGGCGCTTGCACGGTTTCGGCCACATTTACGGTTAATGCATTTACCGTCACCGCGACTGCCGGTTCCGGCGGCACTATTTCTCCCGCTTCCAGGTCGGTTAATTACGGGTCAATCACAACTTTTACTGTTACTCCAAATACCGGCAATTATTATATTTATTCCGTTACTGGCTGCAGTGGCTCGCTTTCCGGCAATATTTATACCACCGGAACAATCACCAGCGCTTGCACTGTCTCAGCAACGTTTATGTTTGGCACACTTACTCCTGCATCTCCTTCTTGCACTATTTCTTCCGGCAACAGCAGTTGCAACGTAAATCTTACCTGGAGTACCACAAATCCTATCGGCACTTCGGCTATTACCGCCACCGGAATGACCAGTGTCAACGGCAATTCCGGCAGTCAGGCTTTCACTGTTCCTTATGCTGGCAGAACATTTTATCTTTATAACGATGCTAAGTTGTTGGCTCAATCTTCTGCAACTTCCAGCTGTGCTTCTGGTACTGCCTGGACCGGCAGTTCTTGCGCACCGGTTATACCCGGCGGCTGGAGCGCTTGGGGCCCCTGCAGCGTAACCGCTTGCGGAAGCACTGGAACCCAAACCCGCACCTGCACTAATCCGGTTCCGTCTAACGGAGGAGCTGACTGTTCCGGTCCATATAGCCAAGCTTGTAGTACCGCAGCCTGTCCTTCCGGGACTCTCTCTGCCACTTCCTGCGCTATTCCCGGCAACGCTTCTAATTGTAATTCATCGGTAACTTGGACTACCGCCAATCTTACTTCTGGAACTACGGCTGTAACCAGAAATAACCCTAACAATACTCCTGTCGCCCCGCCTATCTCTCCAACCACATCCGGAACGAATGTAAGCAATACTGTTAAATATGGAGCCAGCACTTTTTTCCTTTACCACAACATTAACGGTGTTCCTACCGTTCTGGCTTCTTCAAACATTAATGCTTCTTGCGCATCAGGCTCTATTTGGAATGGCAGCAAATGCAAAATAGGCGGTGTGTCCGGCACCCTGACTCCCGCCTCATCTTCTTGCGATATCGCGCAAGGACAAAGCGATTGCAGTATAAATTTCTCTTGGGATACGCTGAATCCCCATCCAGGCAGCACCTCGGCTGTTACCAGAAATCCCAATAACACTGTCGTCGGAACCGGAAACTCAGGCGCCAATGTTCCTTTTGTCATTAAGTATAATACTGAAACTTTTTTCCTTTATAATTTCGCTGTTGAACTTGCCCGCAGCACCGTTACCTCGCGTTGTGTATCGGGCACAGCCTGGGATGGGATTAAATGTGTCGCAATTGGTATTTGCACGGACCCGGCAGCCAATAATACCGGCAGTCCGCTTCCTTGTACGTATGGTCCCGGAGGCGGCGGTATTTGCGGCAATAGCATAGTTGAAAGTCCTGAGACATGCGACAATGGCTCAAGTAATGGTTCTTGTCCAAACACCTGTAGCGCTTCCTGCACGATAAACTCATGCAGTGGGGGGGCTGGCGGCACGACTATTGAGGCTGAAGAAACGACAATAACTTCAGGCGACTCAACGATAATTACCTGGGACGGCGGTGGAACTTGCACAGGAACGAATTTTAGTACAGATACTGATAATAACCCTAGCACTCCTGGCGCTCCGTCTGGTAGTATAGAAGTCAATCCAACCTCAACAGTTATCTACACAGTAACATGCGATGGAGAATCAGCTTCAGTTACGGTTAACGTCAAGAAAAAACCAATATTTATAGAAAATTAGCAACCCCTCCTAACCTCCCCTTGTCAGGAGAGAAAGGTTTTTGGAGTCCCCCTGATAAGGGGGATTAGGGGGTTTTAGCGATTTTTTGTTATACTATAGTGTATGCAAATCAACGAAGAACAGCTGGAAAAATTTATTTTAGAATCAGGGCTTGTATCTAAAACGGACCTTAAAGATGCGTTAAAAAAAGCCGAAACTAAAAAACAAAAAGTCGGCGACATTTTGCTTTCTGACGGAAAAATATCCGAAACAGACCTGAAACGGACGGAGGCTTTGGTTTTGGGTATACCGTTTATCAGTCTAACTAGCCAAAAAATAGATTTTTCCGTGCTCTCCCTCATTCCCGAACCAATTGCGCGCAATTACAACATCGTTGCTTACAAAAAAAGCGAAAATGGCCTGGAGGTGGCAATGCTTGACGTTGACGACTTGCCGGTGATTGATTTCATCAAAAAACGTTCAGGATTGAAAATCCTGCCCCGGCTGACCGATATTTCCTCCATCCGGTCTGTGCTCGTGCAGTATCGGCAAAGCTTGACGGCTGAATTTCAGAATATTATTCAAAAAGAATCTACCGCGCTCGGAGCTTCTTCTGAAGAAGGCGAAAAGTCCGGCGAAAAATCCGAATCGGAACTGAAAGAAATGGCGGAAGATTTGCCGGTGGTAAAAATTGTCGACTCTTTGATTTTTCACGCGATTTTGCAAAATGCATCGGATATCCATATTGAACCGGGAGAAAAAGATTTAACAGTGCGTTACAGGATAGACGGCATACTACATGATGCAATGGTGTTGGACAAAAAGGCCGGGGCGGGTATTACCGCCCGCATTAAAGTATTGTCCAATTTGAAACTTGATGAAAAAAGATTGCCCCAGGACGGCAGGTTCAAGATAGAGCAGAATGGGGAAAAAATTTCTTTCCGCGTTTCCACCTTGCCGACCTTTTTTGGAGAAAAGACGGTTATGAGAATTTTAAAAGAAAACACGCACGGATTTTCTTTGGAAACGCTCGGTTTTCACGGAGAAGGATTGGAACGGATACATAATTCATTAAAGCAAAAAACGGGAATGGTCCTGGCTACCGGCCCGACCGGAAGCGGAAAAACGACTACGCTTTACACTATGCTTGATATTTTAAACAGGCCGGAAGTCAATATTTCCACAGTGGAGGACCCGATTGAATATCAGATGCCAAGAGTCAACCAAACGCAGGTCAAGCCCGAAATCGGCTTGTCTTTTGCCAGTGGGCTCCGTTCGCTCTTGCGTCAAGACCCGGACATAGTAATGGTGGGAGAAATTCGCGATGGAGAAACAGCCGGGTTAGCGGTCAATGCTTCACTTACGGGGCATTTGGTTCTCTCCACGATTCATACTAATTCTGCGGCCGGCGCGGTGCCGAGACTGATAGATATGGGCGTTGAGCCTTTTTTAATAACTGCCACCGTTAAGACAATTATTGCCCAGAGGCTGGTGCGCAAGCTTACCTCGAATAAGGAAAAATATTTATTGTCGCCTGCGGAAATAAAAAATCTCGGAAAAATTGTTGATTTAGAGAGAGTGCTTGGTTTTTTAAAAGCAGAAAATATTGTCGGCGCGAACGACACCTGGCAGATAATTTCCTTTTTCAAAGCGGTCAAGAGCGGTGAATTTGAAGACGGGTATTCGGGCCGTATCGGCATGCATGAAGTATTGAAGATTACGCCCACTATCAAAGAAATGATTATTGGCGGCAATTCTCAGGATGACATAGAAATCCAGGCAAAAAAAGAAGGAATGATGACAATGATTGAAGACGGAGTTTTTCAAGCGGTGCTTGGCGTGACGACCCTGGAAGAAGTATTCCGGGTTGTTTCCGAGTAAACATAAAATGCTTTTTTCATACAGCGCAAAATCAAAAACAGGAGAAGTTTCAGAAGGCACATTAGAAGCTTCAGATCGTCTTTCGCTAGCTCGCGATTTGAGGTCCCGCGGGTATATTCCCATTTCAATCTCTGAAAAAAGCGGAAATTTTATTGATAAGTTTTCCATATTTGCCGGTCTTTTTTCAAAAATAAGCGTCGCCGAACAGATTATTTTCACAAAAAATTTAAGCGGGATGATTCGGGCCGGCCTTTCGCTTTATCGGGCGCTCTCAGTTCTGAAAAAGCAGACAAAAAATCCCAAGCTCAATAAAATTTTAACATCTCTTTCCGCGGATATAAATTCCGGTGAGACTTTTTCCTCCGCGCTTTTAAAATTTCCCGAAGTTTTTTCAAAACTTTTTATATCAATGGTCCGCGCCGGCGAAGAATCCGGCAATCTCGCCGGCGCGCTTTCCGACATCGGGATGAATTTAGAGAAGTCAAACTCCTTAACCAAAAAAATACGAGGGGCGCTCATCTATCCAGGAGTTATTATGTCAGCAATGGTTGTAATCGGCGTTTTAATGTTTGCTTTCGTGGTCCCGACGCTGGCGAACACTTTTAAAGAACTTGGAGTAAAATTGCCGCTTTCCACCCAGATTCTCGTCTTTTTTGGAAATTTTTTCTCAAATAACCTGATACTGACTTTTGTAATTATTCTCAGCGCGGCATTTGGCCTGTATCTGATTTTCCGCGCCAAATTTATGGCAAAATACATTGATTTTGTCATGATGAAGATTCCGGTTATTGGCAATTTAACGAGAGAATTAAACACTGCCCGCACCGCCCGCACCATGTCTTCGCTTCTGCTTTCCGGAGTTTCCATAACGCGGGCGGTGGAAATTACCGAAGACGTGGTGCAAAATATTTACTATAAAAAAATTTTGAATGAAGCCAAAATAGCCGTAGAGAAGGGGGCTCCTTTTTCTCAAGCTTTTGAAGTAAATAATAAATTTTATCCCGTAATGATGTCGGAAATGATTCAAGTCGGGGAAGAAACCGGAAAATTATCGGATATGCTGCTCCAGATTGCCTTGTTTTATGAAGAAGAAATTGAAAACAAGACAAAAAATCTTTCCACGATTATTGAACCCATATTAATGATTATCATCGGCGCCGGGGTCGGGTTCTTCGCTATTTCAATGATTTCGCCGCTTTATTCAATATTGGGCAGCATAGAATAAAATTATGATAAATCGCTACAAACAAGGAATAACCGTCATAGAATTATTGATTGTAATTGCCGTGCTTGGTATTATATTTTCAATTATAATTCCGCAATTTTCTAAAACGAGAGAACTTCAAGTTCTTAAAAGCGCCGTAAGTGATGTAATGTCTTCTCTAAACAAAGCGCAATCACGGACTTTGGCATCAGTGGATTCCTCTTCGTATGGAGTGCATTTTCAGGTGGATAAAGTTATAATTTTCAAAGGTATAATTTTTGTCGCAGATGCTTCAGATAATGAAACAATTAATATAATTTCACCTGCGACGATATCTACTATTGCGCTTGCCGGAGGAGGCGCCAATCTCTTTTTCAACAGATTAAGCGGGGCGCCGAGTGTCACTGGATCAATAGTTGTTTCCAGTACAAATTTTATTAAAACTATTACAATATCTAGCACGGGTACAGTTAGTGTGGATTAGGAGGGTTTACCCACACACCTTTCCTCGCGTCGCAAAATTTGCCAGCATGTTATATAGATATAAAAATGAAACATCTTTTAAAAAATATAATTCTTAAGAAAAATTTATATTTTGCGAAGGCAAAAACACGAGGAAAGGTGTGTGGGTTTATGATAGTTGAAATATTGATTGCCGTTTCAATCATAACTGTTTCCGTTCTGGCGGCGATGGCAGTTGCTCAAAAATCCATTTATATTTCCCGCCAGGCTTTTCACGCAACCCAGGCGGCATTTTTGCTGGAAGAAGGAGCAGAAGCTGTCCGCATACTTCGGGACAATACTTGGACCAATATTTCCGGCTTGACCGCTGGCACAAACTATTACCCGACTTTTTCCGGCGGCACGTGGATATTGTCAGGAACAGCTGATACTGTCGGTATTTTTACCCGTGTAGTCAGTGTGGCGAACGTGAATCGGGACAATATCACAAAAGATATTTCCAGCACAGGCACGGACGATCCCGGGACAAAACTGGTTACCATCACGGTGTCTTGGCCGGAAGGGGGAGTTGCAGTAAACAAGACTTTACAATTTTATATAATAGATATTTTTTCATGATTAGAAAATGAAAATTACTAAATTAAAAATTAAAAATTGCAGAAGAGGTTATGCTGTTTTAGAACTTCTTTTTTATATCGCTCTTTTTGCCGTTCTTTCTTTGGTGGTAATTGACGCAATGATTGTAATGGCAAGGTCTTTCAAAGAAACCACTCTTCAAGCAGAATTGATGCAAGGTGGGACCATGGTGGAAAGAATATCACGAGAAATTCGGCAAGCGTATGATATAGATGTAGCAAGTACAAGTATTGATTTAAAATTAAATACCACTGGCGTAAACACTGCAGTAGAATTTAAACTTGTTGGTTCTGACATTCAATTTTTAGAAAATGGTGCTGTGACAGGAAATTTAAATTCATCCAGTATAGTAATCACCGGTCTCACTTTTACCCAAATAACAACAGTTAAAGGAAAAGCTGTCAAACTATTTTTAACAATTCAATCCAGCAATGATATATCAAATCGTACTCAAGATTTTTATGATACGGTTGTGCTTCGGGGTATTTATTAGTTTTACGATAAAAAAATGGAAAGGCAAACAAAAAGAAAAGTTAACAATCAGTCTGGCGCGGCGATGCTGATATCTGTCATTTTTTTCCTTTTTATTTCCCTGGCGATAATTTCCGGGCTTGTATCCCCGACCGTGCGTGAATTTAAAAATGCCAATGTCAATCTTAGCTCAAAAAAATCGTATTTTTTGGCTGAATCGGGAAGCGAAGATGCATTATATAGAATACTGAAAAATATGGCGATTTCGGCGAGCGAAAGTCTTACTTTGGACTCTAATTCTGCCACAACAACTATTACCGACATTGACAGCAGCACCAAACAAATTACATCTCTCGGAGATGTGTCAAACTATCAGCGGAAAACAAACCTCACGCTTTCTACCAGCGCCGGTGTTTCTTTTAACTACGGAATGCAAATCGGAAATGGCGGGTTGGTTATGTCTAATTCTGCCACTATCAATGGTAATGTGTATGTAAATGGCAATATTACAGGTTCAAATAGCGCCAAAATAACAGGTACGGCAATAGCGGCTGACCGTACCGCGGAAATCGTTGACCAAATTAATGATACTGGCACGCCGACGAACACAATTCAATTTGGCATTACCGCCAGCACACAAGATGCTGCGCAAAGTTTTATTACCGCTACATCTGATGTTGTTACACAAATTTCTGTATATATTAAAAAAGTCGGCACTCCAAGCAATGCAACTGTGCGCATTACCGCGGATTCAGGCGGAAAACCCGCGACAAATTCTCTTGCTACTGGCACACTTTCGGCTTCAAGTGTAACTACCTCTTATGGCTGGGTAAATATTGTTTTATCGCCGAATGTTAACCTTTCAACGGGTACGACTTATTGGCTGGTTATCGATGCAAATGTTAGCGCATCGAATTATTATGTTTGGGGAGCAAATAATGCTCAATATGCAAATGGTTTGGGTAAATTAGGGCAGTATGGGACGACGACGTGGAACAACACAAGTCCTTCGGGATTGGACGCTTTTTTTAAAATTTATCTCGGAGGCATTAATTCTGTCATTAGCGGCATGACTATTGGACAGCTTGGTGTTGGAAATGCCTCGGCGCATACCGTGAATAATTCAATTATCGCTGGCAATCTGTATTGCCAAACCGGCAGTGGAAACAACAAAAGCTGTGATATTTCGGAAGGGGATCCAACACCGCTTAATTTTCCTATTTCTGATTCACAAGTGCAATCGTGGAAAGACTATGCAGTTTCCGGCGAAACGCAGACGGGAGATATTAATATATCAGGAAGCGGCACGCTTACGATTGGTCCAAAAAAGATTGTTGGTAATTTATACGTTAGCAATAACGGGATCTTGACAATTTCGGGCACGCTTTGGGTTACCGGGAATATTGTTTTGTCAAATCAGGCGCAAGTCAAGCTTTCCAGTTCTTATGGATCGGGGAGCGGAATGATTATTTCCGACGGAACAGTTTCTACCTCCAACTCCGCTTCTTTTAGCGGTTCCGGAACTACCGGCAGTTACATGATGATGCTTACCACTTCCACGTCATCTTCAGCAATAAATATTGCTAATAGCGCCGGGACTGTTATTCTTGTTGCTCCCTATGGAACAATTTCATTTTCAAATACCGCTGGCGCGAAAGAAGCGATCGCTAAGACTATCAATATGTCAAACAGCGCAACGCTTACTTATGAATCCGGCTTAGCGAATATAAATTTTTCGAGTGGTCCTTCGGGGTCATGGGAAGTGCAGACTTGGGGTGAAAGCGAATAGAAAAAAGTAATATGATATACTTTCTTTATGCATAAGAAAATAATTATCGGCAACTGGAAAATGAATCCGCTGACCTTGAAAGAAGCGGAAAAATTATTTAATGATGCGGCAAAAGGCGTTTCCGCGGTAAAAAAAACGGAAATTGTGATTTGTCCGCCATTTTTGTATCTTGAAAAACTGGAATCCTCCAACCGGCGGATTAAAAAAATATCTTTAGGCGCACAGGACGCTTTTTGGGGAGATACAGGCGCTTACACCGGAGAAGTTTCGGCTGAAATGCTTTACAATATCGGTGTCAGATATGTCATTTTAGGCCATTCGGAAAAACGGGCAATGCCTGTCCGCCAAAGTCTTGACATCGGCGGAGGGGAAACAAATGGAATTGTAAATAAAAAAATGAAATCATCACTGGCGGCCGGGCTTCGGCCGATACTATGCATTGGAGAAAGTGCTCGTGACGCGAATCATGGCTACTTCAATTTGATTAAAATGCAATTGGAAGAATGCCTTGCGGGAATTTCCAAAAATTCAATTTCCAAAATCATTATCGCCTACGAGCCGATTTGGGCAATTTCCAGCACTCCCGGCCGGCAAGATGCCACTTCCGACGATTCCCGAGAAATGTCCATTTTTATCCGCAAAATTCTTTCCGACAAATTCGGTCCTAGCGCAGCAAGGATGAGAATTATTTATGGCGGTTCCGCCAATGAAAAAGACGCAGAAGATTTTTTGAAAAACGGCGGCGTAGACGGTCTGCTCTCCGGCCGCGCCAGCCTGAATGCGAAAAAATTTTCAGAAATTATAAAGATTGCCGAAAAAACAGGATGAAACTTAAAACCTTGGACAGCGCGGATTTAGCCGGAAAAACCATTCTTTATCGCGCCCCATATGACATTGAGGTTAAAGAAGTGCGGGGTATCTTGGAACTTGTTGATGATATGCGTATTAGGGCAACACTTCCGACGCTTCAATATTTATTGAAAGAAAATTGTAAAATCGTAATTCTTACTTATGTCGGGCGTCCAGATGGAAAGGTTGTGGAAAATTTACGTACAACTCCGCACGCCCAAAGACTTTCTCTGTTATTAAATCATCCTGTTGATAAAATAGATGACTGCATCGGTCCTTTGGTTGATTCTAAAATTGCCCGGATGAAAGAAGGAGATATTCTTATGCTTGAAAATGTCAGATTTCACGGCGAAGAGATGATTGACGATGATGTTTTTGCGTTAGCTTTATGCAAAGGCAAAGATTTTATTGTTTTTGACGGTTTCCCTCAGGCGCATAGAATTCATGCTTCTACCACCGGAATTGAAAGGCATTTGCCGGCGGTGGCTGGCCTTTATCTACAGCATGAAATAGAGATATTATCTAAACTTTTGGAAAATCCCCAAAGACCTTTCACTATTATTATCGGCGGGGCAAAAATTTCCGACAAGGTAGGCGCGATTCGTAATTTGCTGCCCGTAACGAACACTGTTTTAGTCGGCGGAGCCGTGTCCAGTGTTTTTTTGAAAGCGCAAGGATGGGCTCTCGGTTCTTCTTTTGTTGAAGACGTTTTTGTGGATAAAGTAAAACGTGAAAAAAAAGATTGGGTGCAGGAAGCGCGGGATATATTAAAACAGGCAGAATCTTTGGGAAAAACAATTATTTTGCCGAAAGACCTCGTCATATCTGATGGTGTTTTGACTAAAATTATCAATATCGCCGCAGAAGAGGTTCCAGCCGGGTGGATGGCTCTTGATATCGGGCCGGAAACACAAAAAGACTTTTGTAATATTATTCTGCAATCCAAAACAATTTTTTTGAATGGCCCGATGGGAAAATTTGAAGATGAAAAATTTTCCCCGGGGTCTCGGGCCGTATTTGATGCCATGAAAAATGCCGGGAAAAATTTCTTAAGCGAGACAATTATTGCCGGCGGAGACACGATTGACGCCGCGCGAAGATATGGAAACCTGGACGACTATTCGCACGCCAGCCTTGCCGGCGGGGCGACCTTGGAGTTTTTAGCCGGCAAAGAGCTTCCGGCTCTCGTTCCACTTATGGAATAGAAGCAGTAATCTTTTTTGCCACCTTGCTTGATTCTCCGTCCTGGTATTTTTTTGTCGCAAATTGCGGGAAACCGTCATTTAAATGTCTCGGAATCAAATGTATGTGAAAATGCGGGACGTCTTTACCGACGATGGAAACTTGCACATAGTCGCACTTAACTCCATTTTTGACAGCCAACATCAACTTCTTGGCTAGTTTGAAAATCTCCGAAATTGTTTCATCATCGGCATCTTGCATCCAGATTATATGCTTTTTCGGGATAATCATCATATGGCCGTCGGAAACCGGATTTATATCCAAAAAAGCCAAAAAATTTTCATCTTCGTAAACCCTGGCGCAGGGAATTTCTTTTTTTATAATTTTGCAAAAAATGCAATTGTCCATATTGAGCATAGGCAGATAAGTTTTTGAATGGTCTGGTTGAGCCAAGCTTGGCGACCCGAAGACCTGAAAAAAATTAACTGACTATGCGATGAATTATACCAAAATATGTTAAAATTTGCTCTATGCAGAAATATGGCGAGTTGTTGCGCACACTTTTAGAAAAAAGGAGTATTACCGATTCGGCGCAGGCCGAGATTTTTTTAAACCCGGATTATGAGCGGGATTTTCACGACCCTTTTTTGATGAAAGATATGGAAAGGGCTTGTGTTCGGATTTTTGAGGCAGTCGATAACAACAAAAAGATAGTTATTTATGCCGATTATGATTGTGATGGAATACCCGGGGCGGTTATTTTAAAAGATTTATTTAAAAAATTAAGATACGAGAATTATGAAGTTTATATTCCCCAAAGAAACTCTGAGGGATATGGTCTTAATATTGATAGCATAAAAAAATTTAAAGAATCCGGGACAAAGCTTGTAATAACAATTGACCTTGGCATCACGGCGGTCGCTGAAATAGCCCAAGCGGAGGTAGACGGGATTGATGTAATAGTTACAGACCATCACTTGCCGCCCAAAATACTTCCCCGCGCCTATGCGATATTAAATCCCAAAACGGACAATTATCCAGAAAAAATGTTATGTGGCGCAGGAGTGGTTTTCAAGCTGACGCAAGGTTTTATAAAAAAATACAGCGAATATTTTAAAATAAAAGAAGGCGCGGAAAAATGGATGCTGGATATGGCGGGATTGGCAACGCTTTCGGATATGGTTCCATTGCTGGGTGAAAATAGAGCCATTTCATATTTTGGGATGAAGGTCCTGAAAAAGTCTCCTCGTCCGGGATTACAAAAACTTCTGGCTAAAATGAACATTGACCAAAGACATTTATCCGAAGATGATGTTGGCTTTATGGTAACTCCCAGATTAAATGCTGCTTCACGCATGGACGATCCGATGCGGGCTTTTGAACTGCTTTCAACTGAGAACGAAATGCAGGCAGGGGTCTTGGCGGACCACTTGTCTAAGATAAATGACGAAAGAAAAACTATCGTTACGGGAATTATGCGCGAAGTGAATAAAAAATTCGAAAAAAGAGAGATGAGAGAAGTAATAGTAATAGGGAATCCCGAATGGCGCGTGGGTGTTTTGGGGCTGATTGCTGGCCGGATATCCGACGAATACAAGAAGCCTGTTTTTGTCTGGGGCAAAGACGAGAATGACTGCATTAAAGGGTCCTGTCGGAGCGATGGGTCGGTATCTGTTGTAGAGCTTATGACCGAAACCCGCGAATCTTTTATAGATTTTGGCGGACATGAATATGCCGGGGGATTTACGGTACACAATCAGAAAATTCATTTTTTGGAGGAGGCTCTTTCTGTTTCTTTCCATAAAGTAAAAAAAGAAAAAACAGAAAATGAAATAATTTATGATATTAAAACCGATTTGAGCGCTGTCAATATGAAAAATTGGCGCGAAATAGAAAAAATGTCGCCTTTTGGGTTTGGCAACCCAAAGCCAGTTTTTCTTTTTGAAGGCGTAAGCATAGAGAAGATAAAAAAATTCGGGAAAAACGGCTCAGGGGAACATTTGGAGATTATTTTTTCCGACACTAATGAAAATAAAGCTAAAGCTATTTCTTTTTTTTCTAATCACGATTCTTTCGAAAAAACCTTATCCGAAGGGATTAGCGTAAATTTACTTGCAACTTTTGACCTGTCTAGATTTAGAGGTCGGGAAGAGCTGCGGTTAAGAATTATTGATATAATATAGGAATGGAAGGAGAAAAGGTAAAAATTTATACCGACGGGGCAGCCAAAGGGAATCCGGGGAGTGCCGGCTGGGGAGTTGTATTTATTATGGGTAAAAATGTCTTTGAAATTGGCGGAAGTGCAGAACATGCTACCAATAATCAAATGGAACTTACAGCACCGATAGAAACGTTGAGATATTTTAAGAAGCATAAGTTGAGTGGTTCTATTGAAATTATTTCCGATTCAAAATATGTAATTTTGGGAATTACCGAATGGATTTTCAACTGGCAGAAAAATAATTGGCACAATGCCGCCAAGAAGCCGGTGGTCAATCGCGAACTTTGGGAAGAGTTATTTAACTTAACACAAGAGTTAAAACCCAAGTGGACTTATGTAAAAGGTCATAATGAAGATAAATATAACGACCGGGCGGACGAAATAGCCACAAGTTTTGCGGATGATGTGCCTGTAAAACTTAGAAAATATAAACATAAATAAATGCAGGATAGAGTATTCTATTCAATTTGTTTTGGTTTTTTGTTCGGAGTGCTATTGCGCTCTTTTGTTTTTGTAGATTTTTATTTGGTTATCTTGTTGAGCATAATTTCTTTCGCAATTTTTTTATTTCATTTTTTTATTTCTAAAAATAACTGGGGAGTTTTGGTGTCTATTTTTATTTTATTTTTTTGTTTTGGAATTTTTAGATTTAACATGGTTGATATTGCCAATCCTTCCGTTTTTGAATCTCGTGTTAGTCAAAAATCAACTTTTGAAGGAATTACTGCAGATGAGCCAAGTATAAAAGAAAATAACCAGCAGTTAAATGTGGAAATAAAAGACGGAGAAAATAAAACAAATGTTTTGTTGTCTGTCGGGCTGGATGAAAACTATAAATACGGAGACAAAATAAATTTTACGGGGAAACTGGAAAAACCGGAGAACTTTATTACCGACCAGGGCAAAGTTTTTGATTATATAAATTATTTAAGAAAAGACGGGGTTTTATATGTGATGAGTTATCCGAAAATAGAAATTATTTCGCGGGAAAATGGCAATCGAATTAAAACTGCCCTGTTTTTCGCCAAAGAAAAGTTTTTAGAAAAAATGAATTTTGTCATTAAGAGTCCCGAGAATTTACTTATGGGTGGGCTTATTTTAGGAGAAAAAGCGTCGTTTAATAAAGATTTAAGGGAAAGTTTCATAAATACGGGAACAATACACATAGTGGCGCTCTCCGGATACAATATTACAATAGTGGCTGAATGGTTTATGAAATTATTTTCTTTTTTGCCTAAAAATTTCGGCATCGGGATGGGCATCTTGGCAATCTTGTCATTTATTATAATGACCGGAGGAAGTTCCACTGCTATCCGCGCAGGTATCATGGCAACTCTGGTGCTCATTGCCCGGGCAACCGGCCGGAATTATGATGTTGCCCGGGCGCTTATTTTGGCGGGTATTTTTATGATTCTCCTGAATCCGTTTTTGCTCGCTTATGATGTTTCTTTCCAGCTTTCTTTTCTGGCGACGGTCGCCGTAATATTCCTGGCGCCCCGAATTGAAAAATATTTTTTATGGGCGCCTAAGTTTTTTGAGCTAAGGGATATTATGTCGGTCACTTGCGCCGCTTATATTTTTGTTTTTCCGTTTATTCTTTACAAAATGGGCAATTTCTCGCTGGTAGCTTTGCCGGCCAACTTTTTAATCCTTCCATTCATACCATTTACCATGATGCTCGGTTTTCTGACTGGTTTCGCGGGACTGCTTTGGCATGTAATTGCCGTGCCGGCGGGCTACATTTCATACCTCTTTTTGCATTACGAGCTCGGCGTGGTCGGATTTTTCGCCAATTTGCCGTTCGCTTCGTTTTCTTTTCCCGATTTTCCGTTATTTTTCACACTAATTATTTACGCCTATTTTATTTATAGGCTTTTCGGAAGAAATATGAGAAGGTTTTTTAGTAAAAATGAATAATAAAATATGGGATTTTAGAGACTACGGAGCGTGGCGACGCGAGTCTTGAGAAATTTCTTAGCAAAGAAATATTCGTGCTCTAAAATTTTATATTTTATTATGAATTAGTCCTACTGAATCGCTTTGAAGTTTTCTTCTATAACGGTCCAATTAAGATTTTCAAAAAATGCTTCCACATATTTCTTTTTTTCTGAAGTCGGATAGTCATATATAAAAGCGTGTTCCCACATATCCAGACCCAAGACAAGGGTGCAATCCTGGAGCTGTCCCATATGCTGTTCGTCAACCCAAGTCAAAAGAAGCCGCTTGTCTTTTTTGTCGTAATAGAGCATTGCCCAGCCGATACCGCGCGTCATGGCGATGGATTTAAAACGATTAAGCCATATTTCAAAAGAACCCCATTCATCAATAATCGCTTTTTTTAACTTGCTGTCGTCCGTCAGGGTCTGAGCTTCACCGGAGAGGGATGCAAAATAAATTTCATGGTTTCGCATACCGTTATATTCAAATCCAAATCGCCTCTGGATTTCTCCCAGCGCGTATGCATTTTTTTCCGCATCTTTTGCGAGTTCATCAATCTTTTCCAATATCAAATTAGAGTGTTTCACATAGCCTGCGTAAAGCTTTAAATGCTCCTCAATATTTTTGGCGGAGATTCCTTTTAGCGGCCCGATATTAAATTTTATTTCTTCAAATTTTTTCATGTGCTAACATTATAGCATGTTTGAGAATTTCAAGAAACGTGGATTGTTAATTTTTTGTTTTTTTCTTTTATTTGCCAATATTTTTCTTATCCGCTTGGATTGGCAAGATTCCCACAGGAAACTCACTTTTGCCATGCTTGATGTCGGCCAAGGCGATGCGCTTTTTATAGAGTCTCCGACCGGAACACAAATCATATTTGACGCCGGGCCGGCGCGCAAAATTTTAGGCCCGCTTGCGCGGGTAATGTCACCCTTTGACCGGAGTATTGACAGCATTGTTATTACCAATCCGGACGCGGACCATATTGGCGGATTTTTGGATATTTTAAAAAATTATGAAGTAAGAGCGGTTTTTGAGTCCGGGACATTGAGCGATTCCAAAACATTTCAGAATTTAAAAACGGAAATCAAAAATCGGAATATTCCGAACATTTTAGCTAAAAAGGGAATGAAGTTGAACTTGGGCGGTAGTGTTTTTATAGATATTTTGTTTCCAGACAGAGATGTTTCCACTTGGACGACTAACGATGGTTCAGTCGTGGCGCGGCTCACTTATGGCAAGACCGCTATCATGCTTACCGGTGACAGCACAATGAAAACAGAAAAAATAATTCTTTCGGAGAATACACCCACACAACTGAAAAGCACTATTTTAAAAGTCGGACACCACGGTTCGCGCACTTCTTCATCTTTTTCGTTTATCAAAGCCGTTTCTCCTTCGTATGCCCTAATCTCTGACGGCAAAAACAATACTTATGGTCATCCGCATCCGGAAGTACTTGACACCCTCGCCCAATTCGGGGCGCAAATTCTGCGGACCGATCTTTTGGGGACAGTGATACTATCTTGTGATAGAATGGGAACATGCGTGATAAAAAAATAGAAAAACTCATTAAAAGCGAAGAAAAAAGGCAGGCCGAGGGACTGGAATTGATCCCCTCGGAGAACTACGTTTCGGAGGATGTTTTAAGGGCGAATGGTTCTGTTTTTACCAACAAGTATTCCGAAGGCTATCCAGGGCGCAGGTATTATGGCGGGCAGGATTTTACCGACCAAGTAGAAACTCTCGCAATTGAACGCGCCTGCAAACTTTTTAACTGCAAATATGCCAATGTTCAGCCGCATTCTGGAGCTCCGGCAAACTTGGCTGTCTATGCCGCGCTTCTTTCACCCGGAGACACGGTTCTCGGTATGGATTTATCACACGGAGGACACTTGACTCATGGGCATCCAATGACACTTCCGGCTAAGATTTATAAATTTGTTACTTACAAAATGAAAAATCCGGATACTGGGGAAATAGATTATGAAGAGATGAGACGAGTGGCGATAGCCGAAAAGCCAAAGCTAATTATTGCCGGTTTTTCTGCTTATTCCAAAACATTAAACTATAAAAAGTTTGTGGAAATTGCGCGTGAAGTGGGGGCCATCACGATGGCGGATATGGCACACATTGCCGGACTTATCGCCGCGGGAGTTCTGCGCAATCCTTTTGACGACGGCTTTGACATCATCACTTCCACCACTCATAAAACTCTACGTGGCCCGCGCGGAGGGATTATACTTACCCGCGAAGACGAAGAGATAGCCAAGAAAATTGACAAAGCGATTTTCCCCGGCATCCAGGGCGGTCCGCATATGCATACTATCGCCGCTAAGGCCGTCGCTTTCGGAGAAGCGATGACCCCGAAATTCAAAAAATACGCTTTGCAGATTTTAAAAAACGCGAAGGCTATGGAACAGGTTTTCCATAAAAACAAAATTCGCATGATAGGCGGAGGCACCGATAATCACCTTATTTTAGCGGATGTTTTCGGCTCCTTGGGCGTTACGGGTAAAGAAGCACAGACGGTGCTTGACGAAGTAGGTATTACTCTTAATATGAATTCTATCGCCGGGGATACCAGGAAACCCCTTGACCCTTCCGGCATCCGTTTCGGCACTCCGGCCATAACCACCCGCGGATTCAAAGAGAAAGAATGCGCATGTGTAGCCGAATTGATGATAAAGGTTCTCAAAAACAAAGATAATAAAAAAATAAAAGAATCGGTGCATAAGGAAATAAAAAAACTTGCCAAGAAGTTTCCGATACCAAAAAAGTTTGTTTAAATGAAAATCCCAACCAAAAAACTAAAAACAGGTTTTGAGATGCCGGTTTTTGGTCTTGGGACTTGGCAAATGGGTGGTCGCAAAGAACACGACTTGGACAACGACGATGAGGCGGATATTTTATCTATCAGAACAGCCATTGATTCCGGAATTACCCACATAGATACGGCAGAGATTTATGCCAACGGATATTCGGAAATTTTACTCGGAAAAGCCATAAAAGGATATGATCGCTCGAAACTTTTTCTTGTTTCCAAAGTTCATGCCGAGAATATGTCTTACGAAAATGTGATAAATTCTTGTAAGAAAAGTTTGGAAAGAATAGAAACCGCATATCTGGATTTATATCTTTTACACAGACATAATCCCGACCTCGATTTAAAACAAACGATTAAGGCCTTGGATTATCTGGTAGAGCAGGATTTGGTAAAAAATATCGGAGTGGCCAATTTTAATAAAGAATTTCTAGCTGAGGCCCAATCTTATACAAAAAACAAAATAGTTTGCAATCAGGTGCATTACAATTTGGAATTTCGCGAACCGGAAGTCACCAGTCTGCTAAATTATTGTCAGAACAATGATGTTTTTCTGGTGGCCTGGAGGCCAGTTGGTAAAGGCAATTTATTGGAAAATATTCCCAGCATCGTGAAAGAAATGTGTGATAAGTATCAAAAAACTCCCGCTGAAATTGCCATCAATTGGCTTATTTCCCAGCCCTATATTTTGACTTTATCAAAAACTAGGAATATCGAACACCTTAGAGATAATTTAAATGCTATTGGTTGGGAAATGGAGCAGAACGATATAGAAAAGTTGAGAAAAGAATATCCTAATCAAAAAAATATTTCCGACACCGTTCCGTTGGGTTAATAACAACATGGAAGACCAAAAACCAAAAATCGGGATAGGCATAATGATATTAAAGGACGACAAAGTGTTGCTTGGTAGGCGCAAAGGTTCGCATGGAGCGGGCGAATATGCTTTTCCCGGCGGGCATTTGGAATATATGGAGTCATTTGAGGACTGTGCGAAGCGGGAGACATTGGAAGAAACCGGACTGACGATAAAGAACGTCCGTTTTAACTGCGTTTCCAATGTCACTTCTTATCCGCCGAAACATTACGTACACATAGGTCTCGTTGCCGACTGGGAAAGCGGGGAGCCGCAAGTCTTGGAGCCGGACAAGCGTGAAAACTGGGAATGGTGTGATATAAATAATTTACCTTCGCCTTTATTTGATTTTTGCAAACTGGAGTTTGAGGCTTATAAAACAGGCAACAAGTATTATGATGGAAAATAATTAATATGCCACACATTCATGAAAAAATTGATTACTGTGTAGAAGTTTTTATTGTTTATAAAAATAAAGTTTTGTTGCGGATGCACGACAAATATAAAATTTGGCTTTCGGTCGGTGGGCATATTGAACTTCACGAAGACCCCGTAGAAACTGCGCTCCGGGAAGTGAAGGAGGAAGTCGGCCTTGAAGTGAAAATCATTGGCGATGCGCACGGACCGCTGAACGGCAAGCCGGAAAACCGCGGATACACTTACTTAATTCCTCCGCGATATTTAGGAAGACATCCGGTAAATGAAAATCATGAACATATTGCTTTTGTTTATTTTGCTACATCTACTACCGATGTTTTGTCTGATTCGGTAAGTGAACACGAAAGGTCGCATACTCGCTGGGTTAATATGGAAGAACTAGGAAAAATGGAACTCATACCTAATGTGCGTTTTTATGCAACCGAAGCATTAAAAGAATTAAGTCAATAATTTATGATTGAAGTTGAAAAAAAATTTCGGCCAACAGATATGCAACTAAAAATGATGCTTGAAGAAGCAGAGTTTTTGGGTGAGAAAATTTTAGAAGATTTTTATTACGACTATCCAGATTATCGTTTATTTAAAAATTATGTGTATTTTCGCAATAGAAACGGAAATTTTGAGCTTAAAATAGGTGATGACGAAATTACTGGCATCTCTGATGAAATAGAAAATGAAAAAGATATAAAACTTTATTTTAAAACCAAAAAACCACTCCCTGATTTTATTGCTGAAAACCTTGTCCCAACTATTCACTACAAAACGGCAAGAAAAAAATATAAAAAAATGGAATTTGCTATAGATATTGACGAGCTTGATTTTGGTTATAAATGCATTGAAATAGAATTACTTGTATCAGACAAATCAAAAGTGCAAGATGCAAAGAGAAAGATTGTAGAATTTGCCCAACATTATAATTTTGAGATAAAAGGTGTGCCAGCCAAGCGTAGAGAATATTTTAGATTAGTTAAGCCAGAAATTTATAAAGAACTGTATAAATAGAACAATTTTTGATATAGTTCCTGTATGGCAAAAAAGGGAAAACTCATAGTAATAGACGGCACGGATGGGAGCGGGAAGGCTACCCAAACCGAACTTTTAATCAAGCATTTAAAAAAGGACGGCCACAAGGTAAAAGTTGTTGATTTCCCCGACTACTCCTCGAACTTTTTTGGAAAATTTATCGGACACTGCCTCTCCGAGCAATATTATAATTTTGTAAAAGTGCATCCGAAAATTGCGTCCGTGCTTTATGCGGCAGACAGATTTGAATCAAGTGCAAAAATTAAAAAATGGCTCAAAGAAGGGAATATTATCATTGCTGACAGATATGCGAGCGCCAACCAGATTCATCAGGGAGGAAAAATCGCCAATACAAAAAAAAGGAAGAACTTTCTCAAATGGCTTGCGGAGATGGAATATAAAGTTTTTAAAATTCCCAGACCGGATGCCGTTTTTTATTTAAGTGTGCCTATTCCTATTGTTTTGAAATTAATGAGAGAGCGAAATAAAAACGGCGATAAAGATGAAAAGCGAAATTATTTAGGCAGGAAAAAAGCAAAAAAACAAGATGTTCACGAGAAAGATGTTAAATTTTTGGAAAATTCACGCAAAAGCGCACTTTGGCTGGCGAAAACCCAAAAAGGTTGGATTAAAATAGAATGCGTAAAAAATAGTATTTTAGAAACCCGCGAAAATATTCATAAAAAAATTTATGAAAAGATTAAAAAAATTTTAAAATGAGAATTCCAATTGTTGATGAACAGGATGAAATAATCGGGTATAAGGACAGGAGGGACAGAAACCCTAAAGATATTTGTCGAGTCACCGGTCTTTGGCTGACAGACCCAGAAGGCAATATATTACTTGCACAAAGATCACTAGACAACAATCACGATCCTGGTAAATGGGCTCCTGCTGTTTCGGGAACTGTGGAAGAAGGAGAAACTTATGAGTTGAATATGATAAAAGAAACCGAAGAAGAAATAGGACTCAAAAACCCACACCTTGTATTTGGTCCCAAATTTAGAAGGTCCACTAGCCATGAATATTTCGCGCAATGTTTTACTGCCGTAGTTGACCATAATTATCCTTTTATAAAACAAGATGAAGAAGTTGAAAAAATAAGATGGTTTACTAAAAACGAAATTATGAAATTTTTAAAAGAAAAACCGGAAATGTTTATACAAAGTTTTGAACCAATCGCGGAATATTTTTTAAAATGAAAATCAAAGTTAAAAAATTACACAAAGACGCGAAATTGCCGACGCATGGGCATCCTGGGGATGCGGGGATGGACTTTTATTCCGTGGAAGATGTAATTTTTCCGCCGGGAAAGCAGGTGCATGTGCATACAGGAGTGGCACTTGAGATACTCGAAGGGTATGTGGGACTGGTCTGGGACAAGTCCAGCGTTGCTTTTAATATGGGACTGAAGGTTATGGGCGGAGTAATAGATTCCAGTTATCGGGGAGAAATTGTCATGAATTTATTAAATGTTTCAAAAAAAGAAGTTATAATAGAAAAAGGGCATAAAGTGGCGCAAATGTTAATTCAAAAGTTTGAACATTGCGAGATTGAAGAAGCAAAAGACTTATCTGAAACTGTGCGGGGTCACGGACGCGAGGGGAGCACGGGGCACAAATGATTTATGATAGAAGAAAAAATAAAAAAATTAATTAAGGAGGCTTTAAAGAATCTAAATATAGAATCTGGAAATTTTTCTGTTGAACATCCAGCTGATTTAACAATGGGAGATTATTCTACTAACGTGGCGAAGTTAGCTAATGTAAAAAAATTAGAAACAAAAAACAAAAGATTTACTCGTGAAGAAGTTGCAGATATGATAGGTGGTTTTATAAATAGAAATAAACCAAAAGAAATTGAAAAAGTCGAAGAAAAAGCAGGTTTTATCAATTTCTATTTATCCCGAAAATTTTTCGCCGGTTCAATTGAAGAAATTGTAAATAAAGCGAACAATGTCGGGAAAAACGATATTTTATCCGGTAAAAAAATAATGGTTGAATACACGGACCCGAACCCTTTTAAGCCTTTTCACATCGGGCATTTGATGACCAATGCCATCGGCGAATCAATAGCTAGAATCTTGGAACACTCCGGAGCCGCCGTCGCCCGGGCAAATTATCAGGGCGATATCGGGCTCCATGTGGCGAAAGCCATCTGGGGTCTTTTAAAAAATGAAAAATTACAAAATAAGTCCGGTTCGCATAATTTACAGGCCACGAACATTGGGCAAGCTTATATGCATGGCGCCGAGGCTTATGAAAATGATGAAGATTCCAAAAAAGAGATAGAGGAAATAAATAAGAAAATTTATGCCAGAAATGATAAAAAAATAAATGAGATATATCAATGGGGTTTTGATGTGACGATGGAAGCATTTGAAGACCTCTATAAAATGCTCGGCACAAAATTTGATTTTTACTTTTTGGAAAGCGCCATGGCGGATATCGGAAGGGATATTGTTAACGCGAATATGGACAAAGTTTTTGAAGAGTCCGACGGCGCCACCGTGTTCAAAGCCGAGAAACACGACCCCAAGCTTCATACCAGGGTTTTCATTACATCTGCCGGCTTGCCAACCTACGAAACCAAAGAACTGGGGCTGACCGAAGAAAAATTCAAAACAAATCCGGAAATGGATTTATCCATTATGATTACCGCCAATGAACAAATGAACTATATGCGTGTTGTCGCTAAAGCTATCTCGCTTATTCACCCGGATTTTGAAAAGAGGATGAAACACATTACTCACGGCATGATGCGTTTCGTGGGAGACAAAATGAGCTCCCGAAAAGGAAATGTAATTACCGGGGAGTCGCTTTTAAATGACGCCCGCGACGCTATTTTGGAAAAGATGACCGACCGGGAATTTCCCAACGAGGAAAGGGAGAAAATTGCCTCAGACGTCGGCGTAGCGGCGATAAAATATTCTATTCTGAAGCAGTCTACGGGAGGGGATATTATTTATGATTTTGAAAACTCCATTTCTTTTGAAGGGGATTCCGGGCCGTATCTGCAATATTCCTGTGCCCGGGCAAATTCTGTCCTGGAAAAAGCGCAGAAGGAAAATATTTTGCCGGATTTTGAAGTCCTGCCCGGTGAAATTTTTGAAGTGGAAAAATTATTATACAGATTTCCGGAAATTGTCTTCCGCTCCGCTTCCGAATACGAGCCACACTTTATCGCGAACTATCTGATTGAAGTTGCCCGCGCTTATAATAGCTTTTATGGAAATACGGTCATCGTAAATAAAGAAGACAAAACTTCGCCTTACAAAATTGCTCTGACCTACGCTTTTTCTTTTGTCATGAAAACCGGCCTGCATCTGCTCGGCATCGAAGCTCCGGTAAAGATGTAAAAATAAGGATAATGTGTTAAAATCAGTCAATAATGGCTGAAAAAGAAACAAACAATACTAAATCCGATGCCGCATTTCGTGAAGAGCGTGTTTTGGAATTCTGGAAGGAAAATAAAGTTTTTGAAAAATCTCTGGAAAAAGAGTCGCCGAAAGGGCGCTATATTTTTTACGACGGCCCGCCTTTTGCCACCGGGCAGATTCACTATGGGCATATTTTAGGGTCTACGGTAAAAGATGTCATCGGGCGGTATAAAACTATGCAAGGATTTTATGTGCCCAGAAAGTGGGGCTGGGATTGCCATGGCTTGCCGATTGAGAACATTGTTGAAAAAGAATTGGGTATTGCCGGGCACAAAGAAATTGAAAAATACGGCATTGACAAATTCGTTGAATATGCGCGAAGCAAAGTTTTACAATACGACAAAGATTGGGAAAAAGGAATTGAACGCATCGGGCGCTGGGTGGATTTTCGCGGACAGTATAAGACCATGGACAATACTTTCATTGAATCCGTCTGGTGGGCGCTTTCGGAACTCAATAAGAAAAATCTCATCTATGAAGGGATAAGAGTGCTGGCTTATTGCCCGAGGTGCGAAACGCCGATTGCCAACTCAGAAATCGCGATGGACAACAGCTACAAGGATATATCCGATATTTCCGTCTACGTGAAATTTGAACTGGAAGATGAACCCGGCACATACCTGCTTGCCTGGACGACGACGCCCTGGACCTTGCCGGGCAATACCGCTATTGCAATAAATAAAAATATTGAATATGTGAAAGTAAAAGTAGCGAATGAGACATTAATATTGGCAAAAAAAACATTGCCAAATGCATTGAAGGATAAAGAATACTCTGTGCTGTGGAAAATCAAAGGAGAAGACATCGTGGGCAGAAAATATAAGCCGGTTTTCCCGTATTATAAAAATTCGGAAGTTGCGCAAAATAAAAATATTTGGAAAGTGTGGTATGCGGATTTTGTCACTGACGACCAGGGAACAGGCATCGCGCACGAGGCGCCGGCTTTTGGCGAGGACGATATGAATCTTGCAAAGCAAAATGATATTCCCTGGATAATTCATGTTGACGAAACCGGCAGATTCAAGCCAGAAGTCGCGGATTTTGCCGGTATGCAGGTAAAGCCAAAAGGGATTGAAAAAGACGACCACCAAAAAGCCGACGTGGAAATCATTAAGTATTTGGCGAAAAATAATCTGCTCTTCGCGAAAGAAAAAATAATCCACTCTTATCCGCACTGCATGCGCTGCGATACGCCGATTATTTATTACGCATTGCCTTCCTGGTTTATAAATATAGAAAAAGTAAAAGAAAATATCATAAAAAAAGCAGATAGCATGAATTGGATACCTGCACACTTAAAGGAAGGCAGATTTAAAAACATAGTGGAAAATGCCCCCGATTGGAATATTTCCAGAAATCGTTATTGGGCGAGCCCGCTTCCAATCTGGAAATGCGACAGATGCAGAAATAAAGTATTTATCAATTCCCTGGCAGACCTGAAAGATAAAACAAAAAAATCTGGCAATAAATATTTTGCGATACGGCACGGGGAGGCGGACAACATCATTTTAGACATTGCGACTTCCAATCAGCTTAAGGACGACAAGTATCATTTGACCGAAAAGGGAAGAAAAGAGGTATTGGCTTCGGCTCAGGCGTTAAAAGATAAAAAAATTGACATTGTTTTTGCATCCCCGCTTATCCGCACAAAAGAAACTGCGGAGATTGTAGCCAAAATAATAGGATTTTCCGCAACGGATATCATTTATGATGACCGGCTTCGCGAAGTTAATACGGGTGATTTTCACAACAAAAGAAGCGGTGACTACCATGCTTATTTTTCTTCTACCGAAGAAAAATTTACAAAACATCCGCCGCACGGGGAAAATTTAACCGAGTTGAAATACCGGGTAATGGAATTTCTCTACGAAATTGAGAAAAAATATCAGGAAAAAAAGATTTTAATCGTGTCTCACGAATATGCTATCTGGATGATGTCCACCGGAATTTTCGGATGGAGCGACAGGCAAAGCGCGGAAGAAAAAAACCAAAGAAAAGATTTTATTAAAACGGGCGAAGTAACAAATTTGCCGTTTGTCCAATTTCCGCATAATAAAAATTACGAGCTTGATTTACACCGGCCCTATATTGATGAAGTTCCGCTGGTTTGTTCCTGCGGTAATGGCTTGGTGCGTATACCTGAAGTATTGGATTGCTGGTTTGAGTCCGGCTCTATGCCTTTTGCCCAAGACCACTATCCGTTTGAAAATAAAGAATGGCAAAAAAATAATTTTCCGGCAGGTTTCGTGGCCGAATATATAGCCCAGACCAGAACCTGGTTTTATTATACGCATGTCGTATCCGCAATGCTTTTCAACCATGCGCCGTTCAGGAATATTGTCACTACCGGGACCTTGCGGGCGGAAGACGGCGAAAAAATGTCCAAGTCAAAAAATAATTATCCCGACCCGTGGAGTTTTATTGATAAATATGGAGTTGATGCTTTGCGTATTTACCTTATGTCTTCAACTTTAATGAAGGGCGAGGACGCGAATTTCTCGGAAAAAGCGGTGCAAGACATAGCAAGCAAGGTAATCGGACGGCTTTTCAACGTGCTGGCTTTTTATGAACTTTACCCCATATCAGAGCAAGCTCAGTACGGGGCAGGCCGGGATAAACCAAAGTCGGACAATGTGCTGGACCAATGGATTTTGTTCCGATTTGATGAAACGCTGAGTGAAATTACAAAGGGTATGGAGAACTATGACATAGCGGAAGCTACCAGGCCGATTGATTTGTTTATAGACGACCTGTCCACTTGGTATCTGCGCCGTTCGCGCGAGCGAATCAAAAATGGGGACGGAGAAGCAAAAAAAACCCTGTATTATGTTTTAAAAAATCTGGCAAAACTGATAGCGCCGTTCGCGCCATTTACCGCCGAGGACATCTGGTTAAAATTACGAACTGAAGAAGATGCCGAAAGCGTACATTTAGAAAATTGGCTGAGAAAATCTTTCAAATTGTTTAATTTTGGTGAATCAAAAGTTGTTTTGGAAATGGAAAAAGTAAGAAAGATAGTTTCTGAAGTTTTAATGGCACGACAAGCGGGAGGAAAAAAAGTGCGCCAACCTCTAAAAACCCTTAAAATCCAAGATATTGGATTAAAGAATAGAGAAGAACTAATTGAATTGATTAAAGATGAAGTGAATGTCAAAGAAATTTTATTTGATGAAAAGATGACGACAGGATTTGAACTTGATTTGATAGTTACCCCAGAATTAAAACAAGAAGGGGATTATCGGGAACTCACACGGTCCCTGCAGGATATGCGAAAAAAAATGGGGCTCACTCCGAGCGATATTGTGTCCATAACATTTGAAACAAATGACACAGGCAGAAAATTAATTCAAAAGTTTAAGGCGGATATGAAGAAAACTGTTCTCGTTTCAAAGATAGAATTCAAGGAAAATGACGGGGCTAAATCCAATGAAATTGGATCGCCCGACGCTTCGATAGAAGCGTTTAGGGAAGAAATAAAAATCGACGGTTTGGTATTCAAGATAACTATTGCTATTTCATAAGGATAGTGGGATAATAAAAGGTAGGAGAACGCACATGAAAACGTGTGATTTGTGTATCAGGGGGTCGTCGCGGCAGTGTCAAAACTGCGCGACCGAATTGCTTCGGCGAGCCGAATGTCAGTTCGATGGCGCTCTGTCGGGGTCTCCGACAGAGCGCCATGAGCGCAACCGCCAACTTCGGTTCGACCGGAGCCCGGTTTCTCTGACGAAACTGTCGCCATCCGCGCGCGTGTTTTTCCCCGCCTGAAGTCCAGCCCCACTGCTGGCAAAATCTCGCCCCCGGTGATTGCGCGATTGCAACCGCCGGGGATTTTTCTTTCTCCTTACTATTTTGTGATAAAATAGTATATGGAAAATTTTCTAGCAGAGGTAAAAAAATTGGCCTATAGTGAAATAGAGAAGACAGGAATACCCGCCAGAATGCAGGCTGATTTTTCTATGGAAACAGGAAAAAGACTCGCAAAAGAACTGGGCGCGAATGTTGATATCGTGGAAGTCGGAACATTACTTATGGATTGTATGCTTGGGCAAGCGGTAAAAGAAAACCGCCAAAGTGAACATGTTAAAATATCTCTTGAAAAAACTAATGAATTATTAAGCCAATCTTCTTTATCCGAAGAAGAAAAAGAAAATATTAGACATTGTATTTCAGAACACCATGGTGTTAGTAAATTTTATTCTTTAGAATCTGAAATTTGCTGTAATGCCGATTGTTATAAATTTACATCAATTAAAGGATTTGCTATTACTCTCAGATACACCAGAGATATGCCTTTCCTTAATTTAATTAAGTTGCTCAATGATAAAGTAGAAGAAAAATGGAATGCTCTTAGTCTTGGTGTAGTTAAAAAAGAACTTACTCCTGAACATCAAACACTCATTAATATGTTGAAAGGTTTGTCAGAAGAAAAATAATATGCACCACATTTACCACACCGAGGGAATAATATTGGGAAGCAGGAACTATGGCGAAGCCGGAAAATACTATTCCATTTTTACCCGCGATTTAGGGATGGTTTATGCCTCGGCGCAGGGTGTGCGCCGGATGTCTTCCAAATTGCGTTTTGTCCTGCAGGATTTCGCCTATCTTAAAATTGACCTGGTGCAGGGCAAAGATTTCTGGCGAGTAACCAATGCGTCAAAAACCAATCTGCTGGAACAGCTTTCCAAAAATTCCGGAACCTTTGAAGTTTTTTCAAATATTGCCAATCTGTTAAAAAGACTGCTGGCCGGCGTTGAGCCCAATGAAGCCCTGTTTGTTGACCTGATAAAAGGCTTAGCTGTCTTAGAAAGGACTAAAATAAAAGAGGATTTAAGAAATATTGAAGCCATTATCGTCCTACGCATACTTGATAATTTAGGATATATAGGCAGCAATGAAATGCTGCAAAAGCTTGTCAAATCCCCATTCGAGGAGAATTTAATATTCGAGGTTTCCAAATCAAGAACCCAAGTGCTGCATCAGATCAATAAGGCTCTCAAGGAGACGCATTTATAAGGGGGCCCTACCCCTTGTTGGCTCCTCGGCTCGTAAATATAAAATTATTTTATTTATCTCGCTCTACGTCGCCAATAAAATGTGCTACAATTCTTTATATGCCGCTAGATGATAGAAATAAACTTAACAGGCTGGAAGAACTAAAGAGCAGGCTCTTTAGCAAAAATTATCAAACCAGAATAGAACACCGAGACAGCTTTTCCCATTTGGACAGAAAGGATGTGCTGGATTCCTGGAAAACCAGGGAAAAAGTCGGACCCAACGCCGCAAATAAATTTTTTATGAAAACCTCCATGTTTAAGAAATTTTTCATCTTCTCCATAGCTTTTTTTGTCCTAACCCTGGGATATGCCGCCTATATTTTTTTTGTCGGAGGCAACACCGTTTCCAACAACAACATTGATATTTCCATTCTTGGCAATAATTTCACGGCGGGCGGGGAAGAGCTTCCGTTGATTGTTGGAATTACCAATAGAAATAATTCTTCATTAGATCTGGCCGACCTTGTCGTGGAGTATCCCAAAGGTTCTTCAGGCGATTTGTCTTCCGACATCGAACGTTCTCGCATATCATTGGGGACGATTCCAGCCGGAGCGGTTCGCAATGAAAATCTGAAAGTGGTGCTCTTCGGAGAACAGGGAAGCCTTCGTCCTGTAAAAATTTCTTTGGAGTATCGGGTATCCGGATCCAATGCTATTTTTATAAAAGAAAAACTTTATGAGGTTAATATAAGCTCTACGCCGATAAGTCTCCTGGTGGATGCTCCTTTGGTTGTAAGTCCGAATCAGAATATTACTCTAAATGTAAAGGCAATACTCAATGCCACCAAGCCAGCTCCCAAAATACTTATCAAACTTAATTATCCGGTCGGGTTTCAATTTGTGCAATCTGTGCCGGCGCCTTCTTTCGGCAATAATATTTGGAATCTGGGGGACCTTGCCCCCGGCGCCGAACACGGCATTTCCATCTCCGGCAAAATGGTTGATGTTTTTGACGGGGAAGAAAAAACATTCAACATATCAAGCGGCTCACAATCCATCACGGATAAATCGCTAATCGGTGTTGTTTTTAATTCCATAGGTTACACAATTGCAATCAAAAAACCTTTTATTGAGGCAAACCTTTTTATCAACGGCATATCTCAAAGGGAATACGCAACAGACACCAAGACGCCGATTAATGTCCAAATCCGTTACACAAATAATTTAGATACCCAGGTGAATGATTTGGTTATCCAGGCAAAAATTTCCGGAAATGCTTTTGACCGCAAAACGATAATTGCGCAACAGGGTTTTTATAATTCATCCAAAGATGTGATAACTTGGGATAAAAATTCCCAAAATCAATTTAAAGAAGTGAATCCGGGCGACTCCGGTTCCGTTGCTTTTTCCGTTTCTCCGCTTTCATTATTCTCGGCGGCGGGAGAGATACTTCTTAATCCTTCTATCAATATAGAAGTGAATATCTCCGGCAAGCAGGCTCTTGAAGGCTTTACAGTTGGTGAACTAAATAATTCCACTTCCGCGGTTGTGCGGATTATTTCCGATGTCGGATTTTCCGCCAAGGCGCTTTATTATTCCGGGCCCTTTGCCAACACCGGCCCAATACCCCCCAAAGCCGAAAAGACAACGACCTACACCATTATTTGGACTCTTTCCAATACCGCAAATAGCATTTCTAAAGCGCAAATAAATTCCACTCTCCCGCCGTGGATAGTTTTTTCAGGGTTCTTTTTACCCGCCGCCGAGAATTTAAGCTATAATCCTTCCACTAGGGAAATAATATGGAACGCGGATAGGATTCTGAAAGGCGCAGGCATCACGGGAGCGAAAAAGGAAATTGCTTTTCAAGTTTCTTTTACCCCTTCGCTTTCTCAAGTTGGCACGATTCCAGTCATAATAAATGCCGCAATTTTGACTGGGCATGACGATTTTGCTAATGTGGACGTGAGAGTTAATAAGATAGGGCTTAATACCAAGCTTGATAGCGACATAGCTTTTCCTGTCAATGGAAGTGTCGTAGTTGAATAAACATATGTCCGAGAAAGACAAAAAAGAAAATAATGATTTAATGGAAAAAATAGTTTCGCTCTGCAAAAGGCGGGGTTTTGTCTTTCAGGGTTCGGAAATTTACGGAGGACTTGCTGGTTTCTTTGATTACGCGCATTATGGCGTGGCTCTTCAAAACAATATAAAAAATTCTTGGTGGAAAAAATTTGTGGATGGAAGGCGTGACATGTACAGTATAAATTCTTCTATAATTTTTAACCCAAAGGTTTGGGAGTCATCGGGACATGTGGCAGGATTTTTAGGAACAACATCGGATGGCAAAAAATTTAATGAAATGTTCAAAACGCAAGTCGGCATAGGGGAAGAAGCTCTTGTCTCTTATCTCCGTCCTGAGACCGCGCAGGGAATGTTCGTGAATTTTAAAAATACCGTTGATGCTTTTCATCCGAAACTTCCTTTCGGCATGGCGCAAATCGGCAAAGCTTTTAGAAACGAAATAGCACCCAGAGATTTTCTTTTCCGTCAGCGCGAATTTGAGCAGATGGAAATAGAATATTTTATCCGTCAGGCTGATTGGGAAAAATATTTTGAATATTGGAGGGGCGAAATGCTTGAGTGGATGGAAGAAATAGGACTTGATATGTCTAAAGTGCATGAATTGGAAGTTCCGGAAAGTGACCGGGCGCATTACTCTAAAAGAACCATTGATTTTGAATTTGATTATCCTTTTGGCAGGAAAGAGCTTTTTGGTTTGGCTTACCGGACAGATTTTGACCTAAAAAATCACCAGCTTGAGTATATTGATGAAGAAAATTCCGAAAAAATAATCCCCCATGTCATAGAGCCCTCAATGGGAGTGGACCGCGCGATTTTATCTTTACTTCTTTCTGCTTATGCCGAAGATAATAAAAATGGCGAGATGCGTTCATATTTAAAATTTAGGCCTAGCATTGCGCCGGTTATTTGCGCCGTGTCTCCGCTTCTAAAAAACAAGCCGGAGTTGGTGGAATATGCCAATATGAAAGTCTATGTGCCGCTCAAGGCCGAATTCGGCCGGGTAGCTTGGGATGACAACGGCAATATCGGCAAGCGCTACCGCCGGCAGGACGAAATCGGCACACCGTTTTGCATCGTGGTGGATTTTGATACATTGGCGGACGATACTGTGACCGTGCGAGACCGAGATACGGGAGAACAGGAAAGAATAAAAGTTGCGGATTTAAAAAATTATATCAAAGAGAGAATTTAGTATAATGCAATTCTCAAAGAAAGTCTTGAAGAATGGCCTGCGGGTGATTACCATCCCAATGAAAGACAACCCGACGGCGACGGTGCTGGTCCTGGTAGAGGCGGGGTCCAAATATGAAAATAAAAAAAATAACGGCATTTCGCATTTTTTAGAGCATATGTGTTTCAAAGGCACGGCCAAGAGGCCTAAGGCGATTAATATTTCCAAGGAACTAGATGCGCTGGGAAGCCAGTATAATGCTTTTACGGCCCAGGAATATACCGGATATTACGCAAAATCCGACGCGAGGCATTTTGCTAAAATTTTTGATATTGTCTCGGATATCTATCTAAATTCTACTTTTCCGGACGCCGAGATGCAGAAAGAAAAAGGCGTAATCATTGAAGAAATAAACATGTATGAAGATATGCCGAACCGGCACGTGCAGGACCTGATTATGAAATTGCTTTACGGGGACCAGCCAGCCGGACGGAATGTTGCCGGCGAAAAGAAAAATATTTTGAAAATGAAGCGTGATGATTTTGTCGCCTATAAAAAAATGCATTATTTGCCGGAAGCCACGGTCCTCGTCGTGGCCGGGCAAGTGACCGAAAAAGAAGTAATAAAAGAAGTAAATAAAATTTTCCGGAAACTTCCGCGCGGAAAAAAAGCGGGCAAGGTGAAAGTAAAAGAAATACAGACAAGACCAAAAGTCCTGATAAATTTCAAAAAAACCGACCAGGCGCATTTTGTTTTGGGTGTGCGCAGCCACAATTTTTTCAGCAAAAAAAACGCCACGCTTTCGGTACTGGGCGGAATATTAGGCGGAGGAATGAGTTCCCGTCTTTTTCAAAAACTTCGCGAAGAGATGGGTGTCGGTTATTATGTCCGCGCTTACAATGATGCTTACACCGACCATGGATTTTTTCAAATTTCCGCCGGAGTGGACAATAAAAGAATAAATGAAGTAATTAAGGCAGTTTTGGATGAATGCAGCAAGATAAAAAAAGAAAAGATTAGCCCGGAAGAACTAAATAAAGTCAAAGAATACCTAGTCGGGAATATGAAACTTTCCCTTGAATCAAGCGATGATATTGCTAATTTTTACGGCGGACAAGAACTTCTGAAACGCGAACTTAAAAATGCGGAAGAAAAAGCCAATGAAATAAGAGCAACTACGGCCAGCCAAATCCAGGCATTGGCAAAAGATATTTTTAAAAACAATAAACTCAATTTGGCAATCATCGGGCCTTTTAAAAATAAGGCTAAATTTTTGAAAATACTTAAATTCTAAAAGATTTTCCGGCTGTTTACAAAATAGTCCCAAAGTTATATTATTAAAGAAATAAAACCGTCGAAATTATTAGTTAAAGATTAAAATGTAAATATATGCAAATAAAAACGCCGGATGCAAGTTCAGCAGGAACCCCAAGGGGTCAACTGATAGAATTGGGGGGGAAAAAACTTAGGACCATGGATAATATAATCGCACATTACTCTGCTGGAGAAAATGGGGCAGAATTAAGTGAGGTAGTTGATCATTGTGAAGAGGAAGTTAGGGGATATGGACTGGTAAATGAAGAATTTCTGGATGAATTGCATGCAGACCATACCAAAATAAAAGAATTAATAGATAAATTAGGAGAAACAAGAGATGAAGTAAGCATCGTTGCCCGCACGGCTGACGGAGGTTTTACGCGCATGCTCTTAAAAAAAGATGCAGACGGCCACTTCGGAGAAATAAAAGAAGGTGTAGATTCGAGCGACAAGGCCAAAAAACATCGCCAAGAAAAGGACTTGTTTATTTTTGAGAGTGGAGTAAAAAGTGCCGTAGCTTAAGTTTTGATTTTGGTTTGATATGGTGGTATTATATTTCTATGCTTGAAAAGAGTGATACCGCTTCTATCTCCATATCCACCGGCACGATGGTCCGGGCTGTCCTGGTCGTCCTTTGCGTGTTTTTGGTTTGGTTTTTGCGGGATTTGGTTTTGGTGGTTTTAACTTCAATCGTGATTGCTTCTTTTATGGAGTCATCCGTCCCTCATTTCCAAAAAATAGGAATTGGCAGGATTTTGGGCATTGTAATCCTGTATGTCGTATCTCTTCTTACTTTGGCCGGATTATTCTATCTTTTTGCACCGCTTTTAATAACAGAAATTTATAATTTTTCCACATTTATCTCATCTTATATTCCGAATGTCTCTTTCCTGAATTATTTCCAAAACGAAGCATTTTCCGGCGCCAAAGATATAGTCGGCGCTCTTTCCGGCAATTTTTCACTTACTTCTCTCTTATCCGTATCAAAAGCTTTTGTTTTGAATCTTTCCGGGGGATTTTTTGCAACGCTTTCTGTCGCTTTCGGAAGCATTTTCAATTTTGTATTAATCATTGTTATTTCTTTCTATTTTTCAATTCAGGAAAAAGGAATAGAAAATTTTCTTCATATTATTGTTCCCGTCCAGTATGATGACTACGCGGTGGATCTGTGGACGCGTTCAAGCCGGAAAATAGCTCTTTGGATGAGAGGGCAGGTGGTGCTGGGTATTGTCGTTGCGGTTCTCATTTACTTGATTCTTTCCCTTTTGGGAATAGAATATGCGCTTCTTCTGGCTATAATTGCCGGAATAATGGAAATGGTTCCTTATGGTATTTTAGTTGCCCTGATTCCGACTTTTGCTTTTTCTTATCTTTCCGACGGACTTTCAAGCGCCTTAATAGTTACCGGAGCCTATATTATTATCCATCAATTTGAAGTTTTCCTTTTTGCTCCGCTTATTATTAAAAAAATAGTGGGCCTCTCGCCGATTGTCATAATTCTCTCTGTTTTGATCGGTTATGAATTGGGTGGATTTTGGGGAGCGATCCTTTCCATCCCGATGGCTGTCATCATAATGGAATTTTTGAGCGATATTGAAAAAGATAAGATTTTAGCCAAAACAAGCAATAAATGACGAGCAAAGAAAAAAAACCTTTTTACATTACAACCACTATTCCCTATGTGAATGCCGATCCCCATATCGGCTTTGCTTTAGAATTGGTGCAAACGGATGCAATTGCCCGATATCAGCGTCTCTCGGGAAAAGATGTTTTTTTTAGCACCGGGACCGATGAATATGGCCAAAAAATTTTGGAAGCGAGTCAAAAAGAAGGGAAAGATGCGCAGGAATACGTGGATCATTACGCCGCAGAGTTTAAAAAATTAAAAAATGCATTAGGAATTTCCAATGATACATTTGTACGTACGACGAGTGAACACCATAAAAAAGCCGCGCAAGAAATGTGGAGGCGTTGTGGTGCCAAAGGTGATATTTACAAAAAATCATACACAGGAAATTATTGCGTCGGTTGCGAGTCTTTTAAGACCGAAAAAGATCTAAATGCAGGTAGGCGGTGTTTCTTGCATCCGAATTTAGAAATCTCTATTTTGCAGGAAGAAAATTATTTTTTCCGATTCAGTAAATATCAAAATAAACTTTTGGAATATCTTTCAAGGCCGGATGTCATTCTGCCTGATTGGCGGAAAGAAGAAGCGATAGCTTTTGTGAAAAGCGGGCTCGAAGACTTTAGCATTTCGCGCGAGAAAAAAAGGCTTGGTTGGGGAGTGCCGGTTCCGGATGATGCAGATCAAGTGATATATGTGTGGTTTGATGCGCTGACCAATTATATTTCCACTCTTGGCTGGCCCGCCGACGCTAAAGCTTTGGCGGGCAAGCCGGAAGAAAATTTATTTGAAAAATTCTGGCAGAAGGGAGAAGTTGTTCAAATGGCCGGAAAAGATCAGGTTCGATTCCAATCCATAATGTGGCAGGCGATGCTCATGTCCGCGGACATAAAAAATACGGACAAGGTCGTTTATCATGGATTTATAACTTCTGGAGGGCAAAAAATGAGCAAGTCTCTCGGAAATGTGATTAATCCTCTTGATTTAGCAAAAGAATACGGCACCGAAGCTGTGCGCTATTTTCTTTTGCGCCACGTCCATCCGTTTGAAGACAGCGATGTGACGCCTGAAAATATAAAAGAAGCATATAATGCCAATCTTGCAAATGGACTGGGCAACCTGGCTTCACGCATTTTAACTCTTTCGGAAAAATATTTAGATAAGTGTCCAGAAATTCCTGAAAAATCCGATTTCACGGAATATTTTGAATTTTTTGAAAAATTTGATATCAAACAGGCTGCAGATTATGTTTGGAATGAAATAGGGGAATTAGATAAATTTATTCAAAAGACAGAACCGTTTAAGGTGGTAAAAATAGACGAAAAAAAAGGCAAAGAATTAATTTCCAGCACGGTTCTTCATTTATACCGAATCGCCAGAATGCTTAATCCGATTATGCCGGAAACAAATATTATGCTCAAAAAATTAATCAAAGAAAACAAGAAGCCGGAGAAGCCGTTATTTTTAAGAAAAGATTAGATACCCCCACCCTGCTCCTCCCCCTTACTAAGGGGGAGGAGAAAGGAGGGGGTCTTGAGTTAATTATGCAACCCAAATACATAGACATACACAGCCACGTTAATTTCAAAACCTTTGACGAGGACCGGGATGAAGTCATAAAGCGCGCTCTGGAGAATGACACTTGGGTCATAAACGTCGGCACACAGATAGATACTTCCCGCAAAGCAGTAGAGATGGCAAATCAATATCCGGAAGGCGTATATGCGATTATCGGATTGCACCCAATTCACACCGGAGCGTCGTATCACGATGAAAAAGAACTGGGCGAAGGGGGAAAAGAATTTACCTCTCGCGGCGAGAATTTTGACAAAAATTCTTACCGGGAACTTTTAAAAAATCCGAAAGTGGTGGGCATAGGGGAATGTGGACTGGATTATTATCGATGCACCGAAGAATCCGTCGCAAAACAAAAAGCATCTTTTATCGAGCAGGTAGAACTTGCCAATGAAACGGGAAAACCCTTAATGCTCCACGTCAGAAATAATTATGAGGACAAAAATAGAGATGCATACGCTGATGCCGTGGAAATCCTAAGACAATATGCAAAAGTAAAAGGCGTTATTCATTTTTTTGAGGGTAGTTTGGAAAATGCAAAAAAATTCATCTCGCTTGGCTTTATGGTTTCTTTTACCGGCGCGATAACTTATCCTCCCAAAAAAAGCGGAAAAGGTTGTAATTATGAAGAGGTAATTAAAAATGTTCCGCTTGATATGATATTAAACGATATGGATTCTCCGTATATGGCTCCCGTACCGTACCGCGGCAAGAGAAATGAACCCGTTTATGTCCGAGAAGTCGTGAAAAGAATCGCCGAGATTAAAGATCTGCCTGAAGAAGAAGTAGCTCAGGCTATCGTTGCGAACGCCAAGCGAGTTTTTGGAATATAGAATAGTGTTTACTTTTTAAAAGATTTTTGATAGTATGGAATTCATGCCGGAAGAGGAAGTTAAAGACGAAAAAGAAATATCAGAAGACGCAAATTCCAAGGTTTATGAACTTGGCTATCTTTTAGTGCCTACTATTCCCGAAGAGGATGTGCCGGCTGTTTATGGCAATCTAAAAGAGCTTGTGTCGTCCTTGGGGGGCGTTGCCATTTCCGATGAAATGCCTAAAAAGATACCGCTTGCTTATGCCATGCTGAAAGTTGCAGCCAACGTGCGCGAGAAGTTTAACACGGCGTATTTTGGCTGGTCTAAATTTACGATGGACTCGGATAAAATTTTGGAATTAAAAAAGAAACTTGACCTTGACCCGAAACTTATCCGATTTTTGCTCTTAAAAACAGTCAAAGAAAATACTATTGCCGCAAAAAGATTCGTGCGCGGGGAAATGCACAAAAGGCCTGTAATGAGGAAAAATGGAGACAGTGGGGCAGTCGTTCCTATAAATAAAGAAGAAATTGATAAAGAAATAGACGCATTAATCGCAGTATAATTATTAGTTAACTAGGTGTTAGTACTAGTTTCTAGAACCTAGAAGCTAGAACCTAATCAAAATATGTATTTAAACAAGGCAATATTAATAGGAAACCTTACCCGCGACCCGGAACTTCGTTCGCTTCCCTCGGGAGTTAAAGTTTGCTCGTTTTCTTTGGCGACCAATCGCGTCTGGAAGGACAAAAACGGCGTGCGTCAGGAGTCAGCTGATTATCACAATGTCGTGGTTTTCGGACGCCAGGCGGAGACAGTCGCGCAGTATATGAAAAAAGGAAGCTCAATACTTGTTGAAGGCAGAATGCAGACCAGAAGCTGGGATGACAAGACCAGCGGGGAGAAAAAATATCGCACCGAAATAGTTGCCGACCGCACGCAATTTGGCTCGAAGGGGGGAGGAGCGGGGTCAAGTGCCGGAGCATCCGGTGCCGTTTCCAAATCTTCCGCTGAAGAGGTTGATTCCATAGAATATCCGGAAGAAGACATTAATCCTGAAGATATCCCATTTTAATTTATGAAACAAGATTATTTTTCAGCCAATAATATAAAATATATAGACTACAAGGATATTGAAATCTTGAAGAGATTTCTAAATCCCAGCGGAAAAATTATGAGTCACAAACGCACCGGCGTAACTTCCAAAAATCAGCGCGCTCTGGCAAATGCCATCAAACACGCGCGATTTCTGGGGCTACTTCCTTTCGTGGTTAAATAAAAAGTTTTTTTTATTAATTTAATTTATAAAATTATGCCTAGTGATGCTATAAAAAGTATGGGGGGAGCGCCAGAGCAATTATCTGTAACGCTTCAACAAATTAATGGTATGGAGTTACATTATGGTGATGCTGAGTTTGATAAACTTGCAAGGGTGTTACCTCCGACCAAAGAAGTTTCTGAGGATGCTTTTTTGCGAATAGCAAAAGGGTTAATAAAAGGGACGCCTGCCGGACCAAATACATGGGGAGCCATGTTTCGCATATTAGACAGAGAATCTATACAAACCGGCCCTTATAAAGAATTATTTGGAAAAGCGATGCGAGAACTTGCTGCTAAGGCGGGTCATAAAATAGATGATTCATCTGAGTCACAGCCAGAAAAATAATTTCCTTTTTGTCTACATGTGTTCACTCTTCAGCCTGCTGGCCTCAGGATCTCGCGTATCTAAACCCGTTCCACATATTCTCCCGTTTCGGTATTTACACTGATAGTGTCTCCATCTTTTATAAACATCGGAGCGTTCAAAGTTGCGCCGTTTTCCAAAGTAATGACTTTATTTCCGCTCTTGGAGGTGTCTCCGCGGACAGCCGGCGGAGCTTCTTTTACTTTAAAATTCATTTTTATTGGCAGAGAAAGTTTTATAACTTTTCCTAGTCCTGAGTCTGTCGAAGGATCTTCTCCGTCATCCCAGACCAGGGCGGTGACATTTCCGTTTGGTTTTAAAAATTTTGCCGCGGTATCTATCAGTGCTTCATCGAGTTTAAATCTTTTAGCCTTGTCGGCTGGATCACAGAACCAAAATTCTCCCTTGTTGGCGTATAAGAAAGTAACATCCCGCTTCATGATATCCGCTTCGTCCGCCGAATCCGCTACATGGAAAGTGGCGGGAAAAACTTTTCCCGATATTAAACTTCGCAGTTTTACCTGGTTTTGCGGCTTCCTCTGCTGGGTGCGGGCGACATGGGACTCCACCACTTCGCAGGGCTCGTCATCATATATTATTATTTTCTTCTCGCGGATTTCGCTGTATTGAAGCTGGGACATGGGCAATATGCTATCAGATTAATTAATAAAATCAATTTTTTTTAAAAAAAATTAAAAGATTTTAGAGGCTACGGAGCGCGGCGGCGCGAGTCTTGAGAAATTTCTTAGCAAAGAAATATTCGTGCTCTAAAATTTTATAATTCTTTTCTGAAATCAGATTACGTTTCCTCTGCAAATTTCTTTTTTATTTCTTTTAAAATCTGGTCGGAGATTTTTTTATTTTCTTTCAGGAAGGTCCGGGTAGAATCATATCCCACTCCCAGCTTGATTTTTTCTCCTTTCTCCTCATCCTTAGGAAGGGGGAGGCTAGGTGGGGGTATGAAAAAATACGAATTGCCGCTTTTTTCTATTATTTTAAATTTTTCCCCGAGCGCCATAATCTCGCCTTCTTTGGAAATGCCTTCATTGTAAATGATATCAAATTCCGTCTGCTTGAAAGGGGCAGCGACTTTATTTTTTACTACTTTTACCCGCGTGCGGCTGCCGACAATTTCTTCTCCTTTTTTTATCTGGGCGATTTTACGGATATCCAGCCGGACGGAAGTGTAAAACTTCAGCGCTTTTCCTCCTGGAGTCGTTTCCGGATTGCCAAACATCACTCCAATTTGCATGCGGATTTGATTTATGAAAATAACAACGGTTTTAGAACGGGCGACAATCGCCGTAAGCTTGCGGAGCGCTTGGGACATCAGGCGCGCCTGTTTACCGACATGATACGCTCCCATATCGCCTTCAATCTCGTCTTTGGGCGTGAGCGCGGCGACAGAATCCACGACGACAACATCAATTTTTCCCGTTCGCACCAGGCTCTCCACGATTTCCAGCGCCTGTTCGCCGTTGTCCGGCTGGGAAATAAGCAGGTCATTTATATTTACTCCGAGTTTCTTCGTGTAATCAGGGTCCATCGCGTGTTCGGCGTCTATATATGCGCAGACCCCGCCCTTTTTTTGCGCTTCCGCCACAATATGCAGGGACAAAGTCGTCTTGCCGGATGATTCCGGTCCGAATATTTCAATAATTCTCCCGCGCGGAATTCCGCCGACGCCGAGCGCCATATCAAGCCCGATAGAACCGGTCGGAATGACATTAATATCCACTTTCGGGGAATTACCGAATTTCATTATTGAACCCTCCCCGAATTTTGTCTGGATAGCTTTCAATGTGTCTTCCAGCACCGCCATTCCTACGGTCTTGTCTTCTTTTTTTTCTTTTTTCTTTAACATAAATAATTCTTCTTTTTTAATAATATTGCAGTTTTACTTTTTCGAGCTGGTCTGGGGATTTTTTCCGAGGACCCGAGAAAAAAAAGCCCGCAATCTTAATTTTTCACATACATTAATTTATAATTTTTTTCATCTATATATCCGAATTTATCTTGCGCTTTGATATTGATTATATTATACCCCGGCAAGAGCGCAATTGTCTCGTTGAAATCGCCTTGCTGGTCTATTGAAATTTCCCGGCCGTTCAAGGTTAAATTTATAGCATTTTTTGCATTGCCTGTCACTTTCATAATGTTTTCCGCAACCGTGGCGCCGTCTGCCAGGTTTACATTTTTTATCCGGACCCCGAAAATCAAATCTTCCGAGCGGTAAAAAGCATAAATAACAATCAAAATAAAAAAAAGACATAGGCCAATCCATTGTAGTATTTTTTTCGCATTTGAATTCATCTTGATTTTTTAAGCAGGATTTACTTTTTCAAGCTGGTCTGGTTGAGGCTACACAAATAAAGACAAAAGAGTGTAGCCGGCCCGAGGACCCAAGAAAAAGAAAATCCTGCGTTTAAAATCATATCACATCCCCCCCATTTTCATCACGTGTAATTTTCTCCAGCACTTCTCTCGGCTTGGCGCCGTCTCCCGGGCCGATTACTCCGCGTTCTTCCAATTTATCCATCAGCCGCGCCGCTCTCGCATATCCCAATTTTAATTTTCTTTGAAGATAAGAAGTGGATGCTTTTCCAGCTTCCATCACGCAAGCTCGAGCCTCTTCATACATTTCATCATCGTCTTCCTCTTCGTTCTGGAGCGCACTTTCAAAAATACTCTTATCGGCCGAAATAGAACCTGCAGTCAGAGTTATTTCTTCGGACACTTCATCCCGATATGTATCGGCGAGATACTTTACGACTTTTTTGACTTCCGTTTCGGAAATAAACGCGCTTTGCAGGCGTTCCGGCTGGGCATCGCCCGAAGAATAAAGCATATCGCCGGCGCCCAGGAGCTTTTCCGCCCCGCCAGCATCCAATATCGTGCGCGAATCCACTTGTGAAGAAACTTTCAAAGCGACACGGGCCGGAATATTGGCTTTAATCAGTCCCGTAATAACATTTACTTCCGGGCGCTGGGTGGAGAGTATTAAATGGATGCCCACTGCTCTGGACATTTGCGCCAGGCGGACGATGGCAGATTCCAGTTCTCTAGGATAGGTGCTCATTATATCCGCCAATTCGTCTATAATAATCACGATATACGGCAAGCGGTCAACCCCTCCTAGCCTCCCCTTATCAGGGGAGGAGGAGTCCTCATTTTCTCCCCCTGCTAAGGGGGAGCCAGAGGGGGTCTTAACTTTCTTTTTACCAAACACATTAAGGTGGTAAGATTCCACGTCCCGCACGGATTCTGCTTCCAAAATGTCGTAGCGGCGGTCCATTTCTTTGGCTGCCCATTTCAGGGCCAGAATTGTTTTCTTGGCGTCAGTAATAACCGGCGTAAGCAAATGCGGGATATTGTTATAAAGAGTCAGTTCTACGCGCTTCGGGTCTATTAATATGAATTTCAAATCATCCGGTCCGTTCCGGTATAAAAGGGAAGTAATCATGGAATGGATACTGACTGATTTTCCCGAACCAGTCGTGCCGGCGACCAAGATATGCGGCATTTTCGCCAGATTGCCGAAAACCGCCTTGCCGGAAATATTGCGGCCCAGGGCCGTCGTCAGGGGTTTGGAAGAATTTTGGAATTTATCATCGGAAAGGAGAGTCGCCAGGCCGACAATTGATTTTGATTTATTCGGAATTTCAATACCGACCAGAGATTTGCCCGGAATCGGCGCTTCTATGCGGATTGGGTGCGCCGCAAGCGAGAGCGCGAGGTCGTTTTGCAGGCCCACGATACGGGAAAGTTTTACTCCTTCGGCCGGCTTCAGGGCATAACGCGTGACGGTCGGGCCGATTGTTATTTCATCCATTTCCACTTCAATACCGAAGTTGGCGAGAGTGCGCTTGATAATATTCGCATTGGCTTTGATGTCGCCGGTATTGGGTTTGCCCTGGTCTTCTTCAAGCAATGATAATGGCGGGGGTAGGTAAGAGCCTAATCCGCTTTTTCTTTTTCTAATCGGGATGTCTTCTTCCTCTTCTTTTAACCCCTCCTGCCTCCCCTTATCAGGGGAGGTTTCCATCATTCCACCTAATAAGGGGGATAAAGGGGGTTCTTCTGCTTTTTTAATTTTTTCTTTTTCGTTTTCATTCAAAGCAGAAGTGAATTCTCCCTTTTTCTTTTTGGCGAAAAAAGACCGAATATTTTTGAAAAAAGGCAGTAGATTCAATTTCGCGTCAAACATCATTAGAATTGAAATTATTAAAAGCGCTCCGAGAAAAACCAGGCTGGCATAGCTATCAAACAATAAGACGAAAGGCGTGGATAAGACCTCTCCCAGCAACCCGCCCGAATGTCTGCCCGAAGCGACATCCATCATCCCCAGACTTGAGAGAAGAAACATTGTTCCGCTGATGACGCGCGTCCAGCCGATATCCGGCGTTTCCGATTTTATAAATGAACTCGCAAGTAAAACTAAGAGGGTGGGCAGAAGGACATAGCCGACGCCAAGTAGAAGATAAAGTTTTTCATAAGTAAACTTTCCGGCGACTCCCGCCACATCAAAAGCCGACATTAAAAAAAACAATGCCAGAACAAAAAAAACAACTGCGATAATTCCGTGTTTGGTCTGGGTTTTCAGTCCCGAAGGATATTCTTTGTCATCTTTTTTCTTGTCGCCATTTTTAGCCATAAGTTTATTTTAGCACAGATTAGGTTCTAGGTTCTAGGTTCTAGTAAAAAAGCGAATAATTGTTTTTTAAATGCCTTGCGCAGGAAATTAGAAAATAAAAGAGGTAACCCTCTTATTATTTTCTTGATTGACGAGCAGTTCGCTGGCAAAGCTTTGCTAGATAGATTGCATTTTAAAAATTATTATTCGCTTTTTTGTTCTTGCTTTTTCTGCTGTCCTATAGTATAACGGACAGATGTTGGGAGAAGAAAAGAAACTAAAAGACTCCGCGTCCATTACAGACATTTCTGTAATGGACATCTCCTTTTCTATTTCTTATACTAAGACTCATAAGCTTATTACCGCGCTTTATATGGTCACGGACATAATAGACAAGGACGAGCCGATTAGAGGTAAATTAAGGACATTGGGGACGGAGATTATATCGGACATGCATTCTGTTCCGGCTGAAGCAGGCAATAAAATTGCTGAGACTGTGTCCTTTTTAAATATTGCTTCAGCTATGAATTTTATTTCGGAAATGAACTGCTCTATTCTTAAAAAAGAATTTCTTGAATTGAAAGGGTCTATACAAGAATATACGGATATGAAACCTACCTGGCTTGCAGAATTTTTTACCAAAGAAAATAACCCCTACCCAACCTCCCCCTTATCAAGGGGGAAGAGTGGAGTCTATAAAGGACACACGAGAATCGGTGTCCAAAAGGGAAGCACTTTAATGAAAGCTCTGTCTGATAAGACTCAAGCTATGTCCAATACAAAACCAAGCACTACTAATTTTGATGTCCTTAAGAAACAAAGACGGGAAGAAATAAAAAACAGCATTAAAGCTAATGGCGGAAATGCTACTATAAAGGACATCAAAGATAAAGCATCAGGCTCGTTGGTTAATTGCGGCAAAAAGACACTCCAAAGAGAGCTGGTATCTATGGTCCGGGACGGCGTCCTTAGGAAAATAGGCGAAAAGAGGTGGAGCAGATATTCTCTATAACATATATGATTAAAAAGAGATGCCTGCCCGCCGAAGCCTCGGCGCAGGCGGGGAGCAGGTATTTTTTGATATAACCCCACCCCGGCCCTCCCAACCCCTCCTAGCCTCCCCAAAGGGGAGGAAAAACTCATCTCCCCCTTTGGGGGAGAATTCAAAGAGGGGGTGGGAGAGGGAGAGATTTGGAGCCTCCCCCTTTGGGGGAGGTAAGGAGGGGGTACTTGCATTTGCTTTTCCCCTTAAACTATGCGAAGATGGGTGTGTGGTTATTGGCTTAAAAACCCTGCCTGCGCAGGCAGGCGAGTTATCTCCCATACCTTCTTTAAAGATTTGAGTACAATGCGCCCAAGGCGCGTCTTTAAAGAAGGTGTGGGAGTTATCCACATAATATATTGCCCTATCTTAGAGCTATATATTATAATACTCTTGTGTTTACAGACCGCACATATGTGTTTTCTGTATTCGCAAGTTATTTATTTTCATTTATTATCGTTTGCGATTTCGTCGAAAAAATCTCAAATGATATTAGTGAAAATAGATAGTCCATTGAAAACTGAATAGTTCTGTTTTCAATGTTAGTTTATCTCTGTTCGCTGTTTATTTATCCGCTGCATTATCATTGTTTTAATTATTAATTATTAGCGGGTGAAAATAGCGATAGGAAAATTACGCTTTTAGTTTTGTCGAAACTAATTAATGGCGTAGAAAATTAGAAAAAAATTTATGAGTAATTTATTAAAATCAAAATTCCTTCTTGGAGCTATGATTGTCGCAATTATGTTTGTCGGAGTCGTTGCTTTTGATGCAACTCCTGCCGCAGCTGATTGTTCAATTACCAGCACCTTGAGAGTAGGTTCAAAAGGCGACCAAGTTAAATGTCTTCAGACAATCGTCGGCGCTACGGCGGACGGTAGTTTTGGTCCTTTAACTAAAGCTGCTGTTATGGCCTGGCAATCAGGCCGCTCATTAGTGGCTGACGGAGTTGTTGGTCCTTTGACTCGCGCAGCATTATTGGGTGGCGCAGTTTCAGGAAACTTTCCGGCCGGCTGTTCATCAGCTTCCGGATACAGTTCAACGACCGGTGTTAAATGTGATAGCGTTCAAGCTAATACATTCCCAGCCGGCTGTACTTCAGCTTCCGGATACAGTCCGACGACCGGCGCATCATGTTCAACCGGCGCAGTCGCTGGTCAAACCGGTCCTGTTTCAGCTTCTCTTGCTTCGGACAACCCGGCTTCCGGATACATTATCGGCGGTCAAGCTACAGCTGACCTGGCGCACTTCACCTTTTCTGGCGTAGGTACGCTAAATACGGTTGTGCTTCAGCGCACCGGTGTTTCCGACCAAAATACATTATCCAGTGTCTACTTATATGATGGAGCAACTCGTCTGACTGACGGTTACTCTTTCAATAACTCTGGCCAATTAACAATGAATAGCCTAGGTGTTGCAGTTAATGGTTCCAAGACCTTGTCCGTGAAAGCGGATGTGGCTGTTGTAACCAATGCTTCAAGTCTTGGCATCACTCTTGTTAGTTTCATAGCGGTTGGTAATTCTTCCGTTACGGCTAATGTCAAAGGTAATGAAATGACCTACGGCGTTGGCAACCTGGCTTCCGTATATGTTGCCGCTAACCCTTCAGCGGGTGGAACAGCCACAGTAAATGCCGGAACTTCCGCCTATACTGTCTGGTCAGCTCCCGTCCAAGTAAATGTGCGCGCAGTCTGGCTCAAGGGCGCGAATTTCCGTCTGACGGGTTCCGCTCCGGCCGATGCTCTTGGCAACATCAAACTTTTTGTTGATGGTGTCCAAGTAGGCACTGCCGCTACGATGGGGACGATTACCGGCTCCAACTACGCGATGTTTGACTTTGCAGCAGCGCCTGTCAGCCTTTCAACCGGGACACACACCGTTGATTTGCGCGCAGACGTTGTCAAGGGTTCAAGCTACACGGTTACGGCTTCTATCCAGCAAGCTTCCGACCTCGTTCTTTACGATGGTCAAGTTGGCGTAAATATTGCCGCTCTGGGTCCGGCTGGTGTTACCTACACTGCAAATAGCGGTGCGGAAATCACCATCAATGCCGGTTCAGCTTCGGTAACTATTGACCCGACATTCCAATCTCTCACGAATATCACTGGCGGCGCGACAAACGTCACTATTGGTAAATTCAAAGTTCATGGCTACGGTGAGGATGTAAAAGTTTCTAGCTTAGTCGTGAAGCCTGCTATTACCAGCGGTACGGTAGCTTCCGGTGTCAATATAACTACCTTGAACAATATAACTGTCTACTTTAACGGTTCACAGGTTGGTTCAAGCGCAAATTATAGTGGCACGGCTCTTACCTTTACCCTTGGTTCACAGATGATTATTCCTGCAGGAACCGATAGTTACATTGAAATTAAAGGAGACCTACAAAACTCCGATAGTATCAATTACACCGGCGGTACTGTTTCCGCGGCTCTTAACGGGTTGACGAACAACGCGCAAGGGCAGACTTCAAAAACCAATGTCTCTTTCCCGGCTACTACGGGAACGAATACAAGCGGAGTAAATCTGACTATTCAGACCGGAGTTCTGGCTGTTTCAAAGAATACCGGTTATGCCAGTCAGAGTGTCAGTCCGAACTCGGATAACGTAAAGCTCGGCTCGTTCGTTCTTCAGAACCAGAGTTCATCCGAATCGGTTCGTGTTACGAGCTTGGCGGTGACATTGTTTACCGGCGCAGGCGCAACTATGACTTCCGGCACGACACCGGCATTGACAAACTTCTTGAATCTCCGAACTTCGGAGACTTCAGGTTCCGGTGCTCAGCCAATCCAGCCTTCAGCTTCCAATACATTCTCAGTTGACTTTACAATTGCGCCAGGCGCGACAAAGACAATTGATGTATTGGCCAGCACGGGTTCTACGGTTGGAGGCGCGTCTATGTTGACCAAGCTTGTTGTAACTTCTCTCGGTTCAAGCAGTAATGTGTCGGTTAGCCAAAACGGTGATGCCGCAGCGGTAACTGGCCAAACTATTACCTTGGCTGTCGGCACGCTTACAAACCCACCTACATTGTTAACCGCTCCATCTACGGCCCAACAGTTTGTTCCGGCTGCCAATGGCGCAACGAACGCTACGAAGGCAGTCTTCAAGATTCTTGCTTCCGGCGGTTCTGCGACAATTTCAGAATTGAAATTCACGGTTAACAGTCAGGACTTCTCTGCGGCAACTACAGATACTGGTGCTAACTCACTTGGTTCACAGACTCTTACCCTTACAACTTCAGCTGACGCAACTAAGTTCGCGGTAGGTGACGTTGTTCAGTTAGTGGCCGCTACATCAAACGGCTTGGGTACAGTTACTTCGGTTGCTGCGCCGGATATTGTAGTTACAGTTACTGTAGTTTCTGTTGGTACTCCTTCAGCTGTTAGATTGGTTCCTTCAACTGTTACAGGTATTAAGGTTGGCAATCTCACGGCTGCTCCTGTCAGCGGCGTTGCATACTTGACCGGTCTGGCTCTGGCTGTTCCAAACGGCGGTTCAGGACTTTCACAGGATGTCTTCGTCTCTTACGCTGATGTTGGTACAAACGGTGTTGTTTCCGGCTCTACTTCTCGTATCGCTCTTGAATACATCAAGTACACAGCGGGCAATACGACCAGCACTCTATGTACGGCCGCTATTGCAACTTGTGATACTGCTATCGTGACTGCTGTAGCCGCTCCTACTATGAAATTAGTCGGTTCGGCTCCTACAATGGCAATGGTTGATTCTACTTCTACCCTTGTTATTGGTTCAATCAATGTTGGCTCTGTAACGGTAACGGCAAATGCCAAGGGTGATATCACTCTAAATGCATTACCTATAAGTGTTACTCTGGCAAACGCAACATTGCCTGACGCTAACCCTGGTTATAATGCTGATGGTATTCGTGTTAAAGACGCCAATGGAAGCACTATAACTACAACCAACGGTGCATTCTCGTCCACAACGGCTGGAGGTACTTCAACAATTACCTTCACCGGCGGTTATCAGATTCCGGCTGGAATGACTTCAACCTTCCAAATCTTCCTACAGTTTAATGCTGCTACTGCGTCAACCGCTTCAGCTACATTGGCTCTCGGAACAGCTGATTTGTTGAGTTGGACTGATACGGCTGGAAATGCCTTAGCTGCAAATAGTATTGATGTCGCTGGAAGCGCGGTTACAACTGTATCAAACAGATACCTGCACGGAACAACGACACCTGGGTTCTTCTACAATTACCCATCAAGTACTTCTAACGTAAATAACTTCTAGTCTCAAGAACGGTTCTTGGGGAAGTTTCTTAAGAACCGTTCTTAACTCAAGCTTTTAGAAGGTCGAATATCTATTAGCTCAACAAAAAGCCACCTTTCGGGGTGGCTTTTTGTATTCAACCCCACCCCAACCCTCTCCCTTCGGGGGAGGATAAAGGAGGAGGTTCTTAATTAATTCAACCCCACCCCAACCCTCCCCAAAGGGGAGGATAAAGGAGGGGGTATTGTATTAAAATAATAACTTGTATATAATGATAAACATATTATTATTAGCCTTAATCCAAAGAAATTATGATGTCTAAAAGAAATCTTGTAATCGTAGTCGTTCTAGTGCTGGTTGTTTTAGTGGCTGGTGTTTTGCAGTATAAGGCGAATCATGCCAATGATTATTCGGTCGTTTATCTGTCAACCGGAGAGGTTTATGTCGGCAAATTAAGCACTTTTCCTGATTTACAGCTTAAAGGCGGCTATATTTTGCAGGTTACCAAAGACCCGGCGGATGAGACCAAGACCAATTTCCAACTTCAGCCTATAGCCGAGGCTCTCTGGGCGCCAAAAGTTCTGCATCTCGTAAAGGACAACATTGTCTTTTACGGTCCGCTTATGCCAACCAGTAAAATTGCCGAAACCCTAGTGGCGCAGGGGAAGTAACTAACACCACCCCAAACCCCTCCTAAATTAGGAGGGGAGGACTCAAATACCCTCTCCTTAACAAGGAGAGGGTAGGGTGAGGTTCTTAATTAATTCAACCCCACCCCAACCCTCCCCAAAGGGAAGGGAGCCTCCCCCTTTGGGGGAGGTAAGGAGGGGGTTCTTAATTAATTCACCCCACCCCAACCCTCCCCAAAGGGGAGGAGAAAGGAGGGGGTATTGTATTAAAATAATAACTTGTATATAATGATAAACATATTATTATTAGTCTTAATCAAAAAAGAAATTATGATGTCTAAAAGAAATCTTGTAATCGTAGTCGTTCTAGTGCTGGTTGTTTTAGTGGCTGGTGTTTTGCAGTATAAGGCGAATCATGCCAATGATTATTCAGTCGTTTATCTGTCAACCGGAGAGGTTTATGTCGGCAAATTAAGCACTTTTCCTGATTTACAGCTTAAAGGCGACTATATTTTGCAGGTTAC
>Ga0209542_10001140_pt1 | contig 63404 bp, 65 predicted proteins | sample RifCSPhighO2_01_FD_184028 | JGI IMG/M metagenome (GOLD analysis project Ga0209542, IMG submission 184028) | Soil microbial communities from Rifle, Colorado - Rifle CSP2_plank highO2_0.1 (SPAdes) (version 2) | ecosystem: Environmental > Terrestrial > Deep subsurface > Rock core/Sediment ...
TTCGCCTTCTACTAATATATTAATTACGCCATCTGGTAATCTTTGAACTTGAGTTATTTTTGAAATTGTGCCGATAGTGTAGAGGTCGTCTTCGAGAGGATCATCAACATCCTTATTTTTCTGCATTATCATTAGAACTTTCTTATCGGCTAAAAGAGCCTGTTCTAGTGCTTTAACGCTTTTTTCTCTTTTTAAGGAAATAGGAATCACGCTTTGCGGAAAAATAACAACGTCTCTAACCGGAATTAAAGGTAATTTCTTTTCGTCCATTTGTAATCTCATTTTAGCATACTAGTCAAGAGATTGCTAATTTCAAAACCTTCAACTATTAAATCCTATACCAAATTACTAACAATTTCAACTAGGCCCATTGAAACAATTATAAGTTGACAACCTATAATAGCATACTATATAATACAAAATATAGTATTTTTAGACTCCTACCCTCTAAAGTCTACTAATAATAACTGCTAATAATACTGCTTATTTAGCCTCAAAATAATTTGAGGATCATTCCTGCCCCAGAAAATTATGGTTAGTATCATTGTCCCAACCTATAACGAGAAGGGAAACATCCCAAGTCTTTTAAAAAGAATTTCAAGTCTTTTTGCAAACTCGAGAGAGTACGAAATCATTGTAATTGATGATAATTCCAATGATGGAACTTGGGAATTACTTCAAGACGAAAGGGCAAAATCAAATTATCCAGTTAAACCCTTCAAAAAAGAAGGTAAGGACGGGAAAGCTTATTCACTTATTGAGGGTTTTGCAAAAGCCGCCGGCGATACTCTGGTAATGATTGATGCTGATCTCCAATATCCTCCAGAAGCAATTCCACCCATGTTGGGTCTTCTAAAAGAAGCAGATATTGTTATTGCAAATAGAAAAAATTATTTAGCCGGAAAATTTCGCAAATTTTTAAGTAGAAGTTTTAGATTCCTCTTTGGTAAAGGTCTTTTTGGTTTAAATTGTGACATTCAATCAGGCCTTAAAGCTTTCAGGAGTAGGGTTTGGAAAACGGTTAAATTTGTGCCTAAATCACCTTGGACTTTTGATCTGGAATTTTTACACCGGTCTCGCGAGGCTGGTTTTACCGGACTAAATTTAGATATTGATTTCAACCTCCGTAAAGACGGCCATTCCAAAATCCATACCCTCAAAACTGCTTTTGAAATCGGCACTAATGCCCTTGTTCTTAAAACCAAAGAAGTCCACCCACAATCAATTCCGCCTCACGTTCCCAACTCTATGCGGGGAGCCGGAATCGGATTTAAGAGGCGTCAATATATAACTCATACCACATTGCCGCATCACGAAAGTGCTTTTAAGGGATTTATTACCTGGCAGAAGCTCGCAATCGCTCTGTCAATTGAGACGTTAGCCTTCTCGTTCTACTTTTGGTCGCTGCCAACAGCAATTACCCTTGTGGCAATTTTAAGTATCGTCTACTTCATCGATTTTGTTTTTAATCTTTTCCTGATTATCAAAAGTCTGCATAAACCACCGGAAATTACTATTACCGAAGACGAGATCGAAATCCTCCAACAAGACCTACCAACCTATACCATTCTGTGCCCACTTTACAAAGAGGCACAAGTTTTACCGCATTTTCTCTCTGCTATCGACAAGTTAGATTGGCCAAAAGATAAGCTCGATGTCATACTACTTTTAGAAGAAGATGACGATCAGACACAAGAAGCTGTCCAAAAATTATCATTACCATCGTACATACGACCAGTCATTGTCCCCGAGTCCGTACCCAGGACCAAACCTAAAGCTTGCAACTATGGATTATCGCTTGCAAGAGGACAATATCTCGTAATTTACGACGCCGAAGATATCCCCGAGGTCGACCAGCTTAAAAAAGCATATCTCGCTTTCCAAAAGACAAGTCCCAATGTAATTTGTTTGCAGGCCAAACTCAATTACTACAACCCTCACCACAATCTCATCACTCGTCTTTTTACCGCCGAGTATTCACTTTGGTTTGATGTTATTCTCACTGGACTGCAATCAATTCAAACGACTATTCCTCTTGGCGGCACCAGCAATCATTTCAAAATCGAAAGTCTTAAAAAACTTCAAGGCTGGGATCCTTTTAATGTCACCGAAGATGCAGACCTTGGCGTTCGTCTTTTCAAGTACGGTTATCAAACTGCCATTTTCAACTCTACCACCTTAGAAGAAGCCAATAGTCGACCCATCAATTGGCTACGACAACGCTCACGCTGGATCAAAGGTTATATGCAAACCTATCTGGTCCATATGCGAAACCCAGTAAGATTTCTAAAAACCCATGGTATCCATGCCTTCATTTTCCAACTCGTAGTCGGTGGCAAAATCGCCTCGCTCTTTATTAATCCCATTTTGTGGGCAGCCACCATTTCTTATTTTTTACTTTACAATCTTGTTGGACCGACAATTGAAATTCTCTACCCGACCCTTATTTTTTACATCGCCGTCGTCTCCTTAGTCTTTGGCAATTTCCTCTACCTCTATTACTACATGATCGGCTGCGCCAAGCGCGATCATTGGCAACTTATTAAATATGTTTTCCTAGTACCTTTTTATTGGCTCTCTATTAGTTTTGCCGCCGTTATTTCTGCTTATCAATTGATTGTTAAACCCCATTACTGGGAAAAGACAATCCACGGATTTCACCATGCCAAAGTTGCCCAGGATCAACTAAGGGCCGAAATCAAAGCCCAGAAAGCTGAAGGTAGTCAAAGCAGGCTTGCCTATATACACGCTCTTACGAGGTCAGGAATAGCCACAGGTGGCGCCTTAATAGCGGCATCGGTATTCGCCAATTTTGCCAATTTTGCTTACAACGCTTATTTAGGAAGGAGCCTTTCTGTTGAAGATTTCGGTCTCATCTCACTTATTGGCAGTTTCTTCTATCTATCAACCGTACCGGTTGGCGCTCTTGCCCAAACCGTCACCCACCGCGCCGCCTTTTTACTTGGCAAATACGAAATACCTCTCAAGCAATTTTGGTCTCACGTTAGACTTCGCGCACTAGTTATCGGTACTGCAGCTACTATCATCTGGCTCGCGGTAACTCCGATTCTGGCAATTTTCTTTAAATCGCCATCTTATGATCCGTTCCTTCTTTTTGCCCCAGTTTGGTTTATTGGCATCACCGCCGCTGTTGATGGCGGATTCTTAAGCGGCAACTTAAAGTTTAAAGTCTTGGCACTTCTCATCATCGTTGAATCTATTATCAAGTTTTTAGCGGCTTTCATTTTCGTTGAAACCGGTAACTCTCACTTTGTTTATGCCGCTACTTCTATTGCCATGGCAATTGCATTTCTTGTTGGATGGTTTTTTGTTACTCGTATCAAGCAAGAAAGAAAAATTATCGACTCGCAAGTTCTTAATTTTCCCAACAAATTCTTTGTCACCTCTATCTTTACTAAATTCTCAAGAGTCGCCTTTCTAAGCTTCGATCTTATTTTGGCTAAACTCTTCTTGCCGCCGCCGGAAGCCGGTCTCTATGCGCTTCTTTCTTTAACCGGCAAAATGGTCTTTTTTTCCGGTTCTCTATTTAACCAATTCATTAATCCTTTAGTCTCGCGCGAGGAAGGGTCAGAGCGCAAAAGTCGCCATGTTTTTTACAAACTATTTTTTGCCTCAATCATCCTTGGTCTTGCAGCGTACCTGACGGTTGGTTTGTTTGGTGCCTACACCGTTCCTTTGCTTCTTGGTGAAAAAATAGGTCCTATCCTTTATCTTTTACCCATTTATGGATTGAGTATGTTTTGCTTCAGCATCGCCAATAGTCTTGTTACTTACTACCAAGTCCGCCGCAAGTATCTACTTTCCATCGCCAGTCTCTTTTTAGCCTTTGTCCAAATCTTAGCTATTTATTTCTATCACGCTGATTTGGAAGAAATTGTCATTGTTATGACCTTTATCGGCATTACCAGTCTCTTCGTTACAATTCTACTTCACATCATCTACGAACCGCTTTCAGTTTTAGGCAGAAATCTAGTCGATCTTCTTGGTGTCATCACATTTTCAAGCCCAAAGTCTACCGCTAGTCCTATAAACCTTAGAATCCTTATCTTCAACTGGCGAGATACCAAACACGTCTGGGCAGGCGGTGCCGAAGTTTACATCCATGAGATCGCCAAACATTTCGTCGAAGAGGGACACTTCGTAACTGTCTTTTGCGGCAATGACGGTCAAAATCCAAGAATTGAAGTTATCGACGGTGTTCATATCGTCAGACGTGGTGGCTTTTATACCGTCTATCTTTGGGCGGCTCTTTACTACATTTTCAAATTACGCGGGAACTTTGATGTTATCATCGATTCCGAAAACGGCCTTCCGTTTTTTAGCCCGTTATATTCAAGAAAACCTATTATTGGCCTAGTCCACCATATTCATCAGGAAGTATTCAGAAGACATTTAAAATTCCCCTTCGCGCAAATTGCCCAAATTTTAGAAGCAAAATTAATGCCTATTGTATATAGAAACTCAAAAATGATAACAGTTTCTAATTCTTCAAAGGAAGCAATGCAAACCATAGGTCTTGGCAAAAAACGAGGGATCTCAATTATTAATCCCGGAGTGGATCTTTTAAAGTTCAAGACGTCTAAAAAAACCGAAGACCCAACAATTTTGTATTTAGGAAGACTCAAACCTTATAAATCAATTGACAGACTCATTACTGCTTTTTCTCAAGTCGTCAAAGATATACCAAAGGCGACTCTAACTATTGCCGGTGAAGGGGAAAATCGCCTGGAACTTGAAGAAACGACCAAAAAACTTGGATTACAAAATGTTGTTAAGTTTTTAGGCAGAGTGGGTGAAAAAGTAAAGGCAGAACTTCTAGCCAGTTCGTGGGTGGTTGCTCAGCCGTCAAAAATAGAGGGATGGGGAATTACCGTCATTGAAGCCAACGCCGCCGGTACACCCGTAATTGCCTCAGATGTTCCCGGTCTTCGTGATTCTGTATTAAACCCACACACAGGCCTTTTGGTTACCTGGGACAACCAGGAAAAATGGGTAGATGCCATGGTTAAAGTTATTAAAGATGAAACCTTAAGAAAGTCATTGGAAAATAAAGCGCTACTTTGGTCAAAGAATTTCAGCTGGGAAAAAAGTACTAAAGATTTTTTATCAGCAATCGAGGAGGTTAGAGAATGAAAGCAGTAATTTTAGCCGGTGGGTACGGCACAAGAATTAGTGAGGAAAGCGGAGTTCGGCCAAAGCCAATGGTAGAGATTGGCGGTAAGCCGATCTTGTGGCACATAATGAAGATGTATTCAACCTACGGTATAAACGACTTCATTATTGCCTGTGGGTATAAATCGCAGGTTATAAAGGACTATTTTGCCAATTATTCACTTTATAATTCCGACGTTACATTTGATATGCAAAATCATTCTATTGAGATGCATAAAAACGGCGCAGAAAAATGGAGAGTAACTCTTGTGGAAACAGGAGTTAATTCAACAAAAAGCCAAAGGCTTTTAGCCGTAAAGGAATATATCGGAGATGAATTATTTTGTCTGACGTACGGAGATGGCGTCAGTGATCTTAATATAGCAGAGCTTATTGAATTTCATAAAAAGGAAAAAGCACTTGTAACTGTCACTGCAGTCCAGCCTCCCGGAAGGTTTGGCGGAATTAGTCTTAAGAAAGGACAAACAAAGATCACCAGCTTTAAAGAAAAGCCAAGCGGTGATGGAGCGTGGATTAACGGCGGATTTATGGTTGTTGAGCCTGGAGCGCTTTCTTATATCAAAGATCCCCAAAGGGATTGGGAAGAGGATGCAATGCATTATCTTGCGGAAGCTGGAAAATTATCTGCATTTGTACATAGCGGGTATTGGCAATGTATGGATACGTTGCGAGATAAGAATTTACTGGAGCAAATATGGCAAAGCGGACAAGCACCGTGGAAGGTCTGGAGGGATAAAGGATGAGAATCTTAGTCACTGGCTCTAACGGTTATATAGGAACACAGCTTTGTCAGATTCTTGATGCAGCAGGACATTCCGTTGTTGGGCTAGACACTGGATTTTATAATTCTGCTTGGCTTTATAACGGGATTTCCAATTTTCCCCCAGTAATTCCAAAAGATATTAGAAAGGTTTCAGAAAAGGATCTTAAAGGTTTTGATGCTGTAATTCATCTTGCGGAATTATCCAATGACCCATTAGGACAAATTAACTCCAAAGTAACTTTTGAAATTAATCATAAAGGTTCTGTAAATTTGGCAAAAAAGGCAAAGGCCGCAGGTGTTGGCAAATTTATTTACATGTCATCATGCAGCGCTTATGGAATTGCCAAAAATGGTGTTGCCACAGAAGAAGCAGAAGTTCATCCTCAAACATATTATGCCAAATGTAAGATTTTGTCAGAAAAAGATATTTCAAAATTAGCAAGTAACAATTTTTCACCGGTATTTTTGCGAAGTGCAACGGTCTTTGGTACCTCCCCCAGAATGCGCTTTGACATTGTTTTAAATAATCTTGCCGGTTTGGCTTGGACTGAAAAGGAAATTGTGATGCATAGTGATGGGACACCTTGGCGACCTCTGATTCATATTCTTGATGTTTGTAATGCAATAGTTTGTGTATTAAAATCACCTAGTAAATTAGTTCATAATCAAATTTTAAACGTTGGGGATGATAATCAAAATTACCAAGTCAAAGATATTGCTCAAATAATTTCTGGAGTCTTTCCAAATTCCAAGATTGCTTTTGGAAATTTAGAACCTGATAACAGAAGTTACAAGGTTTCATTCAAAAAAATTAACAAGATCTTTCCAGATTTTAAATGCCAAAGAGATGCTAACAATGGAACCCGTGAACTTTTGGAGCTATTTAAAAAAATAAATTTAGACAAAGTTACTTTTTACTCAAAAAATTTTACTCGCTTAAAACAAATAGAATACCTTATTAAAACTAAACAGATTGATGACAAATTTTATTGGAAGGAAAAATGATTTTTACTAAAACACAAATTGCTGGGGCATACATTATAAATCTTGAGAAAAGAGAAGACGAAAGAGGCTTTTTGGCAAGAATATGGGAACGTGATAAATTTGCCGAAAACGGCATTGATTTTACAATCATGCAAGGATACATTACACGTTCCAATAAAAAAGGTACAATGCGTGGATTCCACTTCCTGAATGTTCCTGAAAGAAAACTCACAAGAGTTACAAAAGGCGCTGTATACGAAGTAATTATTGACATTAGGCCGGATTCTCCTACGTTCAAGCATTGGGAGGCGTTTACCTTAAAAGATAAAGATTACAAAATGCTTTATATAGATCCAGGTATTGCCCATGCGATACTCACTCTTGAAGATAATACAGAACTTATGAGCCTTTATTCCCCAGAATATAACCCTGGAAATGAAGGAGGGATCAGATACAACGACCCCGCATTTAATATCAGCTGGCCAATATCTGTAAACGAAGTTTCCAAAAAAGATTTGTCTTGGGAGGATTTTAAATGATTATTGTAGATAAATATTTAGAAAAATTAGAAAAAGAAAATAAGCCAATTAGGGTAGGACTCGTAGGCGCTGGTTTTGCGGCACGTGGATTTATGCTTCAGATACTTACATGTATTAAAGGAATGAGGCTTGTTGCGGTTTCAAACAGAACCCGAAGTTATGCTATCCAAGGATTTGAGCAGGCAAAATATACAAATTACAAAGATATTAAAAGCTTGGAGGAGTTTGAAAAGGTTATAGCCAAAGGACAAACAGCTCTTTGCGATGATCCGTTTTTGCTTACAGATTCTGCACAAATTGACGTTATTGTTGAGGCAACCGGAGAAGTAGAATTTGGCGTACAAGTTGTTTTAAGAGCAATAGAAAATAAAAAACACGTTGTATTAATTAACGCAGAACTTGACTGCACACTTGGTCCAATTCTTAAAATAAAGGCAGATAAAAATGGCGTTGTATATACACAAGCTGATGGTGATCAACCTGCGGTTTTGATGAATCTTTATCGTCAGGTTTCCTCATGGGGTTTTAAGCCGGTTATGGTTGGTAATATTAAAAGCTTAATTGATGTTCGTAGAACCCCGGAAACTCAGGCAAAATGGGCGGCAGAACATTTCCAAAGGCCAAATATGGTAACTTCGTTTGCTGATGGGACAAAAATCGGAGCAGAAATGGCAACTATTGCCAATGCAACCGGATTTCCTGTAAGTAAAAGGGGAATGATCGGTCCAAAATGCGATAGAGTTGAAAATGCTTATAAATTATTTGATTTAGAAAAATTAACTACGACCGGATTAACAGATTATATTTTAGGAGCAGAACCAAGCTTTGGGGTTTTTGTTTTGGCAACAACAGAAGAACCTACTAGACAAATGTATATGAATGTCTACAAGATGGGCGATGGACCCATATATACATTTTATGTTCCTTATCATTTAAGCCCAATTGAGGCACCAATGAGTGTTGCCCGAGCAGTTTTGTTTGGAGACGCTGCCCTCGCCCCAAAAGGCGCTCCGGTTTGTGATGTTGTGACTCTTGCCAAGTGCGATATTAAAAAAGGCGAAAAACTAGACGGTATCGGTGGCTTTTTAACATACGGAGCAATTGACAATTACGACGTTTCCTTAAAGCATAATTTACTCCCAATCGGCCTTGCCGGAGGGTGCACTACCAAGAGGAACATTAAAATGGATGAGGCAATAACATACCAAGATATCGAATTACCCAAAAATCGACTATCCGACAAACTACGAAAGGAGCAAAATGAAAAATTATTCTAAAGGCAAAAAACTAACATTAACTGTTGGAATTACCACTTGTTACGGCGGTGAACCTATCTTAGAAACCATCAAATCAATCCGTGCATCTAAAGGAGTTGGTAAATTCCGCTTTATTTTGATTGCTGACCGGATTCCAATAAAAGATGCAATTAAAAAGGAATTTAAAAAGTATCAAGTTGAACTTATTGAAAATAAAGATGAGGGAAGTCAATTCAAAAAAAAGAAACAAATTTTGGCTCTAATAAAAACTGACTTAGCAGTCTTTACAAATGACGATGTTATTTTTGATCAAAATGTTCTAAGGAACATAAAAACAGCATTCGAAAAAGAAGATAAATTAACGATGGTTGGAGCTAAAATATTTCCCCTTAAGCCGTTAAACTTTTTTGAATCGATTATGGGAGTTCAAATGGGAATGCACAATAGAGTTATTAGATTATGGAACGGGTCTAATAACTTTTTAGCTGCCAGTGGTAGATGTTTGGCCTACCGTACTAAACATATCAAGAGGTTCAGAATACCTGAGCAAGTGGTAAACGGCGACACGTATTTGTATTTAGAGAATAAAAGACTAGGTGGTCGATTTAGATATTTACCTGAAGCAAAAGTTTATATACGATGTCCACAAACTCTTAAAGACCAAATAGGTCCTAGTAGCCGTTTTCAATATTCTAAAACAGAACTCTCTCGTTACTTTAATTCTAATCTGGAAAATGAGTATAAAATCCCCTTAAGTGCTATTGTGCTAGCCGCACTTCAGGAACTAATAAGTAATCCTATACGAGCCGTTCTGTACTCATTTATCTTTTTTTACACAAGATTTAAGAAATTACCTATCAAAATTGTATCAGATCCAGTGTGGAAAGTAGACGTTTCAACTAAAAGAATTAATTAGAAAAATGAAAAAAGACCAACCACTAAATTTAAATAGATTAATTTTTGCTAGTGTAATTAGCTTTCCTTTTAGTTCAATAAATGCTAAGCAAGAAACTATTTTCCCTGACCAAATCGGTGAATATAAATTTACAAAACGACTAAGAATAGCAAAAAGAAATAGCAAGGGAAACAAAATGTTTTCCTATGCTATTTATCGTAATTCTTCAGGCAAAAAAGCTTTCGCAAAGATGTGGAGTGGGATTGTAAAAGATTTTAACTATTATACATTACACAATGAAGCTGTTTTATACCAAACTTTGAATAAGGTCATTAGAAAAATTGGCAAATCAATGCCAAAAAAATTCAATAATATCAATATACCTCAAGTTATTAACAAGCAAGAAAGCAAAAATTCTCTAATACTTCTTGTAGAATTTGTCGAAGGCGTACAAGCTTCCAAACTCCGCACCGAAAAACAATTTGAAATTTACTTGAAGGTTGTTGATTTTCTCAATCTATTAGGTGATAAACTTTCAGAAAAAGAAAAAGAACAAATTGCCAAGCGAGATGCAAAAATTATTGTACTTCTTTATTTCCCTCTTTTATTAAAATCAATCTTCACCCATCCAAAAGCAATTTTCAGTTTACTTTGTGGTATACCCGTATTTTTGCGAGCAATACCCCCACTCCTAAAAGCGAATGAGCTTAGTCTTAACCACCGCGATCTGCATTTGGAAAACATTTTAATTTCAAAAAACAAAATATCCTTAGTCGACATGCAATATTGTCTTTTCTCAAATTCACTTTGCGACATCGTGACAAGTTTGAAACTGCATTGGTCCGATACAATTTTTTGCCAAAGGCTTTTTGACGAGATTAGAAACCGCTACGGTGAAAATAAAGATTTTGACATTCTAATAAAGGGTTTGATGGTGAATACAGCGACTCATAGTTTAACTGGAAGCAATTTCACGAAACCATTCATCAAAAAATTTATTAACTACTTAAATTTTGCCTTGCAACCAAAATTAGGATTAAGAAATTGAAAATAAAACTAAAATGAAAAGTAATGGGTTAAGTGTTGAAGTTATTAACAAATATTTTTATCCAGTCGCTGCTGGAATTGAAACGAACACTTTGGAAGTCTACAGTAACATGGCAAAAAATGGTTGGAATGTAACAATCCACACTTCCAAAAATACTTTAACCGAAAAAGACTGTTTAAAGAGGGAAGAAACTATAAGGGGGTTAAAAGTTAAACGTTATTATTTTGGAAATTTTGGTTTTTTCCCGGAAATTGATTGGAAGAAAACAAAATGTGTTGCTCTTCATAACTTTAATATTTTTCCCCACCTCTTCTTACTTCTCTACTGTTTGGTCCTGAAGATTTTGGGGAGAAAAGAATTTAAAGTTTTCCTCACCCCCCATGGCTTTACACCTTATTGGTCGCAATTTCCAAAATGGTTAAAGGTAATTAAAAAAATTTATCAGGACACTCTTGGTATTTTTCTAATAAATGCGGTGGTCGATGGAGTACGAGCAGTCTCTGATTGGGAAAAAGATGAAATCATTGCAAGGGGAGTAAACCCAAAACTTGTTGAGACAATTAGCAATGGGATTGAGAATGAAGCATTTATCAATTTAGAAAAATTTGCAAGTCACAAAATCAAGACAACCGTTCAACAAAACCAGTCTTATATCATTCAGATAGGCAGAATCCACCCGATTAAAAATTATGAAACATCTATAAAAGCACTGGCAAAATTACCAAAAAAACTTAATTATTTGATAGTTGGTCCGGATCAGGATTTACAGTACAAAAAAGAGTTGGAAAAACTCATAAAAAAACTAAAATTACAAGATAGGGTTAAATTCTTAGGGGTGGTTACAGGCGCGGATAAATACTATCTTTTAAAAAACGCTACGATGATGGTTCATATGGCCCATTGGGAAGCATATTGTAATACAGTCCATGAAGGAATGAGTCAAGGTCTAGTCTGTGTTGTACCCAGGAACACAGCCCTTGAAGAATTGATCAAGAATGGCGTCAATGGTTATTGCCTTGACCCCGATGATTACAAGGGTTTGGTTGAGAAAATTAATTTTGTCTTAAAAAATAAAAATTCAACCAAAATTTTGGAGATGAAAAAAAGGAATAAAGATTTTGCAGCTGGTCACTCTTGGAAAAATGTGGCAAAAGAAGTTGAGATTTTTTACAAGAATGTTTCGGAATCATCGCAATCAAAAACTCAAAAAAAATTTTTAAAAAAATTTGCAGCTTTAAAACATGGTTAAAAATATCTTGTTAACGATACTATTTATAATTTTTTGTGCTGGAATTCTGACACTAAGTCTAAGAGGAATTAGTGGTAACCCTACCGACGAAGTCCTCAACCAACATTATTGGAAAGATGAGGGGCCCTTAGAATTATCACCTGATAGGGGCAAGTTTGCTTTAACTTTTTCAGTTGTTGAAGACAAATCTTTTATCTTTTCGCTTCCAGTTGCCAGATTTGCAACACCAGACCTTGGGTATGTCAACGGTCAATACGTTTCCTTATTTGCTCCTGGTGTTTCATTTATCACAATACCAGGTTATATTTTAGGTAAGAGTTTTGGTGCTGCTCAAGTTGGGACTTTTGCCATAATTGCTCTCTTTGCGTTATTAAACGTTATCCTCCTGCGAGCGATTGCGATAAGACTTGGAGCAACCCCTCTGGCTGCCACTATTGCATCTTTACTGTTCATATTTGCCACTCCCGCGTTTACATACGCTGTCACTCTTTATCAGCACCATATCTCGACGTTTCTTATTCTTTTAAGTATTTACACCCTCCTTCGCTGGAATAACATCTGGTCACTATTTTTAATTTGGTTCTTATGTGCAGCTTCTATCCCTATTGACTACCCTAATCTTTTTTTGATGTTTCCAATAGGCCTCTATGCTCTCGGAAGACTAGTTATTTTTAATAAAGAGGAGAATAAACTTAATATTAGTATCAAATTAGTTGGTTTTGTTACTTTTATCGCGGCGGCCTTACCGCTTTCTTTTTTCTTATGGTTTAACCAGATATCCTATGGGAACCCACTTCAATTATCTGGAACCGTGCCATCGGTTAAGGCAATAGATGCTCAAGGTAATCCTACTACCCCAGACGTTATAGGAACTGAAAATGTTGAAAAATTCATCAATCCAGAGCAACAAGAAAAATCAGCAGTTAGATTTTTTAAGACCAGAAATCTTCTGGCTGGTTTAGACACTCACTTTACCAGTCCCGATCGGGGAATATTAGTCTATACACCGATCGTATTATTTGGAGTTTTGGATATGTTTTTGCTCTACAAAAGAAATCAGCAAATACTCTCATTGCTACTTGGCATCATCGGCGCCAATATCCTTCTTTATTCAATGTGGGGAGATCCTTACGGCGGTTGGGCTTTCGGTTCTCGCTACCTAATTCCAAGTTATGCAATATTGTCAATATTTTTAGCATTAGCTCTTACCAATTTGCGAAAGAGTAGTTTATTCCTATTAATTTTCTTCATCACTCTAAGTTACTCCGTTGCCGTCAACACTTTAGGAGCAATTACCTCCAGCCGCAATCCTCCGAAAGTTGAAGCTATTTCTTTGGAGAAGCTTTCAGGAGTTGCAGAAAAATATACTTACGAGCGTAATTTTGATTTTCTCAAATCTAACCGCTCAAAGTCTTTTATATTTCAATCATTCGCCAACAAATATTTGTTAGCTTGGCACTATTATTTGCTTATTACATTTTCCATTATTACTCTTAGTGCTTTTCTGCTTTTATATTTGCGTCTATCTGTAAAGGAGAACAATGTTAGGATTTAATTTGTCAACATTGTCAATAAATCTAACCTTCTCAGAAAATGCTTTAAAGAATATTGCTAATTTTTTTGAAAAAAATGCACCAGTTTTACTCGCTGTTTTTTTGTGGGTTATTGCCTATTTAAGCTTTTTTATTTATCTTGATAATGGTCTCGGTCTTGCCTACAACGATGCCCGTTCTCACTTAAACATCGGCAGACGAGTTGTAGAAGGCTTAAAACCGGGTCTTGCCCAACTCGGTTCTGTTTGGTTACCACTTCCACACGCTTTAATGATTCCAACAGTTTGGAACGACTTCATGTGGCATTCCGGACTTGCCGGCGCACTAATTTCTATGATTTCTTTTGTTGGCACCGGTCTTATAATTTACCAGTTTCTCAAACAACTTGGCGTTGGCATTTTGGGAAGATTAATTGGAGTTTTGGTTTTCGTCGCTAATATCAATATTTTATACCTGCAATCAACGGCCATGACCGAACTCCTGCTAATTTTCACCATGACCGCCGGCATTTATGAGCTTGTAATGTGGCACAAAGAAGAAAAGATTTTAAGTCTAATCAAAGCTGCTTTCTGGATCATGCTGGCAAGTTTAGTTCGCTACGACGCTTGGTTCCTGCTTTTTTTTGCGGCCATTTTAATCATTTTCCATACCTTTAGAAGAAAAGGTTATAAAGTCACCGAAGGTACGTTCATTTTCTTTGCGACTCTCGCCGGTTTTGGTGTCTTTTTGTGGTTACTCTGGAACCAGCTTATTTTTAAAGACGCTCTTTATTTTGTCTTTGGTCCTTATTCTGCTCGCGCCCAGCAATTGCAGCTTGAGCAGGCAGGGGTCTTGGCAACAAAGGGAAATTTCTTGCTCTCTTTAAAAGTTTATCTTTACGCCCTAATCTACAACACCGGCGCCTTTACTGCGGTTTTGGGAACACTTGGAATGATTGCTTTTTGGCTAAACAAAAAGATAAGCTCAAGCGTTCGTATTGCAAGTACGGCACTTCTTGCGCCGCTTCTTTTTAATATTCTTGCGCTTTTTTTGGGCCATTCTGTCCTTTTTATCCAGGGTATTTCCGGTGACACTTGGTTTAACGTTCGCTATGGCGTAATGATGCTGCCATCGATTGCTATCTTTGTCGGTTATTTGGTACACAAGTTAGTTCCGTTAAGAGCAACAATCGTTGGTCTCTTTCTCTTTGTAACTTTCTTTGCCTTCGCCAATGTCGATGCCGTTACTATTGATGATGCCAGAGTAGGTTCCAGCCAGAAAAATGTCGCCGAGGTTTCCGGTTGGCTTTCCCAAAATACTAAAGACGAGAAAGGCTTCGTTCTGATCTCGGCTGCATCTCATGACGCTATTATCTTTTCGTCCGGTTTACCGATGAAAAGGTTTATCCACGAGGGGACAGGCGCTTATTGGGAAAGCGCAACAGTTAGCCCCGATCTCTGGGCTCGCTGGATTATCATGCGCACCAACGATATTAATGACTCAACCTTTAAATTCGTTCAACAATCTGGCCAGCTTGAAAAGTATGAGCTTGTCGAAAGTTATCCATTTGCCGATATTTACCAGCTAAAGGGTGAATACCTTGCAAATCTAAATACTGAACCGGTTTTAGGAAAACAAAAATGACAAAAAAAAATGTTCTATTTTTAATAATAATCATCGGCATTTTCTTCATCGCAATAAGCTATCAGCAAAAAAAGACCCAAACAGAATCCCCAAAAGGGCAAAAAAGGGTTTGGGAGATAAAATCCATAGACACCATGAAATACTCCCGTGACCTGACAGGGGAGAAGTTAAATGATCCAACCTTTAACTTAACTATTGAAGAGCAAGTTAAAGCGATTTCTCAAACCGGTACCACTCACGTGGCTTTAGGGACTCCGTATGACGATCGTTTTGTTCCATTTTTAAATCGGTGGGTACAAGCAGCCAGAAGAAACAATTTAAATATCTGGTTCCGCGGCAATTTTTCCGGATGGGAAGGTTGGTTTGGTTACAAGAAAGGCTTAACCCGCGACGAGCATTTGCTTCTGATGCGCCAGTTTATCAACCAAAATGGCGATCTTTTTGAAAATGGCGATCTTTTTACTCCTTGTCCGGAATGCGAACATGGAGGTCCTGGCGACCCAAGACAAAATGGAGATATTGAGGGATTCCGTCAATTTATGATAGAGGAATTTCAGGCCGCCAATGTAGAGTTCAGAAAAGTTGGCAAGAATGTCAGAACAACCAACTCCATGAATTATGATGTCGCCAATCTTGTTATGGACGAGCAAACCGCCAATGCCGTCGGCGATCTGGTTGTTATCGATCACTATGTCAAAGAACCTCAAAAATTGGCAAGAGACATAAGGAACTTAAGCCAAAAGACCCAATCTAAAATTATGCTTGGAGAATTTGGCGCCCCAATTCCGGACATTCACGGCAAGCTTAACGAAGAGGAACAAGCCCAGTGGGTAGACGAATCATTAAATCTAATCCAAAACTTAGAAGAAGTCGTTGGGTTAAACTATTGGGTTTCTCACGGAGGATCAACGGCTATTTTCAATAGTGACAACAGCCCAAAACCCACCGCCGAAATTGTCAAAAAATACTATAACCTCCAAGCATTACCAGACCTATAAAATTCCTCAGCTTTAAAGCAGTTCGACTGTCTCCTCGAGTCTAATCGACCTCGGAGTCGAAGACCTGAGCGCACTGCCGAAGGACTAAAGTCTAGCGACTTGACAATCTTATAATAATTATTATATAATCCTCATCTATGTTACTAGGTAGTTTGCTATCGAAAACTACCTGCCTTAAACTTTCAACTGTATTATTTATTGCCCTATTTTTGGCAAAACCTGTTTATGCCCAAGAGCGATCACTGGCTGTGCCACCACAGGCAACTTGCATCACACCAACTGGTAAAAAAATTGTTACTTATTTAGAAGGGATTCACGGTGTTCCTGGAAATCTTGCCGCTTTCACCGGAAGCGATGAGGTTTTTAATTTAGGAAATAATGACGCTTTACAGTGTTTTTGTGCAACAAACGGAACAGGAGTTGAAACTATTTGGTGGAGTAGTTTTACAGGATTAACTCAAGCAGAAATTGATAATTTTGTCGCCCAAGGTTGGGTTTTTGTTCCAAATGGTTCTGCCTGGGGATTGTCACAAAAACCATATTTGGCCAAGAACACAAACTTTTTCTGTTCTCCACCAACCACAACTAGCTCGTCACCATCAGGTCCATCACAAACTTCTACTACCCCGGGTGATGTTTTAGGTATTCAGACTCTGGCTCAAACTGGTGGAAAAGGTTTAATAACTCTTCTAATTTTTGGCAGTACTGCTTGGCTGCTTTTGGGCATTTTACTTCGAATTTTATCTTCAAAAAAGGAACTTTAAAATGAAAACCTTAGCGATTTTAATGATTGTTACAGGATTTTTATCCCTTGCAGTTTTGTTAGCAATTTATTTTTACAAAAATAATGCTTCATTTCCTACGCAAACTCCAAAAATAAATCTTTTAACTTTTGAGAATGCAACTTCACCTACTAGAGTCGTGGTTGGAGAAACTGGTATTAATATTCCTGTAAAAGAAGCTCCAAATTATTCATTTTCTGATAGCCAAGCAATTTTTATTAACACCTCGCAAAAAATTGGAGAGGGTAACAGTATAATTTATGCTCACAATTGGAATAATCTTTTCGGGAAACTAGGAAAAGTTAAAATGGGTGATATCGTTTCAGTTTTTTTAGCAGATGGTAGGGAAGTTAAATACAAAATCAACCAAAAACATATTGTCTCACCTCAAACTCTTGGTATTTTAAAACCAACAACTGATTCTCGTTTAACCTTATTTACATGTATTGGTTTCCTTGATAAGGATAGGTTAGTAGTAACTGCCAAGCAGATTTAGTTTAGGATCGCCTATTTCAGTTTGACTTGGGTGGAGTAACCACGCACTGAAGTTAGTTCTAAAATAAATACATTAGTCGTACTTACATAGCCACGATTTTTAGCCGCAGTTTTTAATACCCCACGAAAGAAACGAGGAGGAATTATGTCTGAAACGACTCTCTAAATGGGGTCGGTTCTTTATTAACAATCAAATTTGTTTAATTAATTTTCCCAAGGTTACTTTCAATGATCTTTTTAACTGATTCCTACCAAAACCACTCTTAAGAAAAACTTCCCTGGCTTTAGCATCTTGTTCGTTAATAATATATTCGTAATGAACTAGCTTCAACGGTCTTCGGTGTCTGGCTGCGATAACCTGACCCTTGACGTGTTCAATTAACCTCTTTTTTAGATTATTAGTAAAACCAGTATAAAACTTTTTATCTTTTAGACTGAATAAGGTATAAACGTAGAATTGCATAGAAACGTCTAACGTTTCTTAAGTTGATAAAAATATAAATTTCTGGCAAAGTCTGACTTGGCTCACCTTCGTCAAACTTAAAACCGAGTTTGACTCGGTGGGGTGGTGGACGGGATTCGAACCCGCAACCGCTAGGTCCACAACCTAGCGCTCTGCCATTGAGCTACCACCACCATGGTACGCCTGAAGGGACTCGAACCCCCAACCTGATGGTCCGAAGCCATCCGCTCTATCCAATTGAGCTACAGGCGCTTATTGGAGCGGGATAGGGGAGTTGAACCCCTGTCTTCGCCTTGGAAGGGCGATATTGAGCCGCTCAACTAATCCCGCGAAAAATAATAATGGGTTAATTTTACCACAAAAAAAGAAGAATTGAAAACTAAAGAGGGTTGTTTTGAGGAGTTATCTGCGAAAGTAAAACACCTTCGATAATCAAACCCTTGTGGACAAATTCTGTTTCTAGCTCTTGTTTGATTTGATGTTCGATATCATGCCTTTTATTTGTCAAATCAACTAAGGAAAAACGTGAAACAGCACTTCTTATCCGTGAGCGGGATACTGGTCTTACAATTTTGGAAACAAATTCTTCTCCAATATTTTCCCATAAAGAAACAACACTTTCACGATTGATTTTTATCAATAACGTACCTTCAAGAATTAAATTTTTATTATCGGCTGTTACAGCATTTATTGGCTCATCTCCCAATGCTTCTTTATTCTGGTCTAAATTGAATCCCTTTCTAATAGTATATTCAAGGGTTTGCGCGTTAAATAGTTTTACAGTTTGCCAGAATGGAATCTTAAAATGAAGCCCTGAACCCCAAACATTTTTCAAAACCCCTCGTCCCCAATCGTAAACGCAAGCTACGTGTCCGGGCGGAACATTGACAAAAAAACCGCCGACCATTTCATCAACCAGAAAAGAAACTACTAGTTTATCAAAAGCCGCCATTATTTAATTTCCCTTATTATTCCTTGCTAATTGTACCACCGCCCGTAGAAATAAGCTAAAAATAACTGAAGCAGTAATAAATATTGCCTTAGCTGACGGTAATATTACTAATAGTATAAAGGTAGAAAGACTTAAAAGCAAGGGAAACCATTTTTCACTAAATTTTTTGACTACAATATTTTTTTTGGCGTTGTATTCAATTACTTGTTCAATAAACAACACCGTTGTTGCGAGGAGACTCAAAATATAACTTTGGCGAGTCAAATCAAAACCAAAGAAAATTGTGTTAATTGAACTTGGATGAGGTACAAAAAAATAAAGAGTCGCGAAAGAGGCGGGTTTTAATCCGATTTGTAAAACCTGATAATTTGCGGCTAAAAAAAGGAGCTGGGCAACAACAGCGTAAAATTCAGCGTAAGGATGAACATCCTTTCTTTTTAAGAGAGCGGTAATTGCGTCTCTTCTTTCTTTTTCACTAAGGGTTTTATCATTTTCAATTTCTTGAATTTGGGGTGATAAAGATTCTAAAATTGCATCCGTTTTTAAACCACGTAGGGAAAAATATAAAAAAATGAATCTTATTATAATTGCAATACCGACAATTGCCCAGCCGTAACTTGGACCAGGGGTAAGATGGTAAATAGAAACAATTAAGTTATAAGTTGGTCGGTAAAAAAATTCGGTCCAAATAAACGTAGTCAAATCAGTCACGTAGAAATATTATACCTCTGGTAAATTGTAGACTAAATTAATTTTCTTGACAATTAGCTTTATCTTTTATATATTCAAATTGAGGGCTATTGTAATATTAAATTTGCCTGCTTTAGGTACAACGGCTCAAAATTTTTTGAGTCGTTTTTTAAAATATGGCAAAAATTCTTCTTATAGAAAAAGAAAAAAATCTTATGGAACTATATCGAGAAATAATCGAAAGAGCGGGTTATGATTTTGTTATTGCAAACAGTGGGAAAGACGCTTTTAAAAAAGCTCTAGAAGAAAAATTCATTGCTGCTATTACCGATACCCCAAAACAAGAAACTCTTGAATTTATTAAAAACATTAGAAGACAACCAGAAACAGCTATTTCTACTATCCCTATTTTAGTAATTATGGAAGACAATTCTGACACCAGTACTGATTATATCGATTATGGAGCGACTAGGTGTTTGTATAAATTCCCCTCCTCTGGAGAGAAATTAGTCTCCGCCCTTAAAGAAATTATTCAAGTCGTAAAATTTCCCCAAAAATAAATAATTAAGATTTGCGCATATAATCAACTACAATTGCCACTACCATTACAATAAAGCCTAGTAGTGCATTGTTTAGTGCTGGTACCAAAGCCACCAAGAAAATACCTAGTCCCAACCCAAAAAGATTATGCATCACTGCATGAGGTTTTAAGCACTCTTTCAACTTGTCATTCATTACTTATCACCTCCCTCGTTAACAATATAATTTAAAGTGTAAACGGTTTGAATCGTTTAGTCTAGGGGAAAACGGAGTTTCTTTGACTGACCGTAGGCCATAAGCAAGCTTAGCGAGCCGAATGGCTGCGAACCGTGGACAGTGTTAGAACCTATTTTATGATTAACTTTATTGAAATTCCTGCACTAAACTTTGTCCAATAAACCTATGAGCCAATTTTAATTAAGACTACCCCAATTATCATAATTGCACTTCCTATTAGCGTTTCTAGTTTCGGTCTATCTTTAAAGGCTATATAACTGAAAAGCAAAACAAAAAGTATCTGTGCCTTTAGGATTGTTGCTACAAGTCCAACATTTCCACCTCCAACTGCTGAAAAGGCTAAGATAGTTGAAACAGCATTTAACAAACCCAGTAACAAAAATAATTTTGAGTTACTTGTAATTTGTTGAATAAAGTTACTATTCTTGAAATAAAGAATAGGTAGTAACCCAATAATGACCATTATATTTTCTATAAGGAGGGTAAATGTAGTATTCTGGGGAAATGTGTTGTTAATTGCCAGCTTATCAAAAACAATAACTACACTATTTGTTAAGACTGAAAACATCATCAGAAGAGATGCTTTATTATTAAATAGAGATTTAATTGGTTCTAATACTCCTCCTTTTAACTTAGTTGCGTTTAATAGATATACCCCAACTAATGTTAGGAAAACTCCGCTTGTTGCAATTATGCTTGGTCTTTCTGATAGTGGGGGTAGAAGAGCAATAAGCAAAGTGAAAATTGGACCTAATGATATTAAAGGCCAGATTGCTGATAAATTAGCCATCCTCATAGCCTTGAAACCTGTAATCTGGGAAGCTGTATAAAACAGGACAGAACCTGTTACACCGAGAAGAAATAAATTATTTAGCTGTGGCACACCCTCTTTGAGGACAAAGATGAAAATTATCGGCGTAGCCAACACTAAAGTTGCCCAAGTCAATACAGTTGCACTTACATTCTGAACAAGTTTTTTACCAACAATTGCAATAACTGCGGTAATAACTGATGTTAAAAGAGCAGCATAAAACCACATATATTATTTTATATTTTCGTATCGTCCGTCCTCGTAAGGTGGGAAGCAAATTTCATAAGCTTTTAAAGCTTGTTCTGGGTCGGCTTCCCATTGCATCAGCTCACCAACTGCCACAGTAACTGTCATAGGCTCTCTTAGTTCTTCATTTACTACAAATTCTTTTTGTTTCCCGTTTGGCTGGGTGATGGTAAGTTTTCCTTTACCTGAAATGTAACCTTCAATAGTCCTATCGCCTTTTAATACTTTTTGCAATGGCGTTTTACCTGCTGGTTTAATTCTAATTATTCCTAAATCCTTAGCTGTATCACCGTCAAAAGTGTAGATATCGCATTCAACCCCATTAGTTACCTGCATTGTTTCAACAAAAGAAACAGGAAGTTCTTTCCCTTCAAATTGAAAGCTTTTTATCGGCGATATTTCTTGTTCAACATTCATTTTCTTTTCTTAAGTTAAATATTCAATAAAGTCTTTGTTAAACCGAGGGTTGTTAAAGCTAAGCATTGTTAATTTTCCTTTATCAAAATACGGAGTTCCTTTTGGGATAAATACTAAATCACCAGTTGTTACGGGTACTTTCTCACCATCGATATTAAACTCACCACTACCATCTAGTACATAGTACAAAGCATCGCCTCTCTTGTTTACGACTTGCTTATTAGTTCCATCTATCTTTATTAAAGCGAGACTAACATTATCAATATCTTCTTGATTTAAAAGCTGTTTGACTTTAATGTAACCAAAATCTTGCTCTTTTACTTCTGATGATTTGATGATTTTAAATTTCATACTAAAAGATATTATATCTTGGGTCTAATGAGATTGCAGTTACAAAAAACAAAATCAAAAAGATTACTGATGCTAAAATCCATATATCTAACAGCATAAGTTCTTTTTTCCTCCATACTTTAGGGATAGCAACTATCAGAAAAAACTCAGCGACAATTGAAAGTCCACCCAAACCGTAGATATAAACGTACTGAAGAGGTTGAGGTAAAAATGATATATCTTCTTTAACATCGCCAAGTAAATCTATCGGAGTCGAAATTTTCAAAATATCCTGAGTCAAATCTTTAAGAAAATGCACAACTGCAAAAATAAATATGATAATTATTAACCAACGCCAAATTTTGATAAGAGGAATTTTCATTTTCTAATTGTTTAAGAGTTTATGACTAAAATATATTTTATAAAACTCATCCCAACCTCTTTCTAATCCTTTATCAAATACATCTAGGAGATACTCTTTAGCTTCCTCATCTAGAGTTTTATTAACTGACAAACTAACTATTTCAGAGACTTTACCTGCGATTAGATGGTCACTCAACAATGCTTCGTTCTTAGTTACTTGTTCGTGAAGTAATTGAAGACAACGATTAATAGCAATATCTGCCTCAATGCATTTACGGAGATAATTAACTAAGTGAGATTGTGCTGGAATATTCCTCTGATTTTTTATTAATTCCTCCATCAAGCCATTTTTATCCATAAATTCAAAGTGTTCTGGTTTAATATCATCTCTCTCAAAGACAAACGAAGCACGCTCTGCTACCTCATATTCGTTTTGAGTTCCTATGAGTTTTTTGAGATAGACAGCTACTTTATTAGCTTTTTCGTTACCTATAAGCGCAACCAGTTGTGACTCAAAAACAAAAGCTAACGAGCGCAAACTATTCTTCGTACCTTTCCTACCTCCTATGATATCGTCAACTAAATCCTGTACCTCACAACCACTTACATATCGATACCCAATTAATTCACCAAGGTCTTCATTAATTTGCTCATTAGTATCGTTAAAAAGAGATTTGATAAAATCCTGTTTGTCTAAAAACTTTTGACAATCAAGCTGTGCAAAGAAATGAATTAAAGCAAAGTCAATTTCAGGGTCTCTCAGGTTTTTGAATTTCATTATTACTTCTTCGCACAGTAAGTAATTGTTACCAATTAGATATCTCAAATTGTACACAAGAGTTGCTTTGATAGTATTTGTCTTGTCATTGGCTAGTTCTTTAATCTTATTAACAATCTCTTCATCCTTAGGAAAATAATGACTAAAAGCAACTACTGCTTCTGTGGTAATTCCTCGAACAGAATTAATGCCCCTAGTTATGGCATCATCTGGTCGTGGGTTACTTGATTTGATGGTTTCATCAGTTTCAGGGTTAGTGTCTTTGGATAACATAAACAACGCTTCTTTAATTTTATTAAGCGGAACCTTATCGTACTTCTGAACCTCTGCTTTTCTGCATATATTATTCAAATACCTAGCAATTTCAATTCTTGCCCAAGTATCAGATGATGAGAGAAGGGGAATAAGGTTGACAATGTCAGATATCTTTGTTTGGTTCTTTGATATAAAGGCGCTTACCATTTCTCCCGCGAAAGCTGGTTCTAATTTCTTATTCTGCATCTTTGGGAGTAGGTCTTTAAGTTTTTCAGGGTTTTGGTTGACTAGACTCGCATAAGTAGGTGCTACATCCCACGAACCCGCTCTTTTACCTGTCGATGAGTCAACCATTATCTGAACTAATTCATCATCATTTTTCTTTTGTAATTCTTCTATGGTGACATCAGGTCTTGGTCCAGACCAAGTTGTAATAACAAAAGGTTCTTTTACTTTTTGCTTGAAATTTAACCTCTTATCGAGTTTTTGTAGGCTATTTTGTGTGTTAGCTGAGAGTTTTAATTGATGTTTTTCTAAAATCCTAAAGGTCAATAGAAAAAAGACTTCGTATTTTGCATCTATTAATTTATCGATTAACGGATAAACAATTTTCTGACTAGATTTAGCATAACTATCCAATGCTTTCTCAATCTCTAACGCTATTCGCTCCTTCCGATTATGGTTATACTCGAGCCTGTCGCTTTCGTAACTTTTGTTTCCTAACCAGATATAGGAGTAGTCTAAAGTTATTCTTTGTTCTGTCTCGGGGTCTTCTTTATCTCGACTGATAGCTTCTATCTCAACCTTAATTGCTAAATCAATGGCTTGTTCTGCATACTTTGGATTGTTTAATAACTTACTTAAAGTCTGCATTGCTTCTTCGAATACCCAGTTTTCGTTATCATTTCCTTGAAATGTTAAAGCAAGAGTTGGACTGCCCTGAGTAACATCCTGAGGAGGAGGATTGTAGAATAATACTTTTTCGAGTATCTCTAGGACTTTATCGATATCGTATTCGACAAAAGAGTCTAGTGCTTTAGATATCTCTCGTCTTACCCAAGGGTGTTGATGTTCGGTAAGTTTTGAAAAAATTTCCCAAATTATATCAACGCTCTTTTTTTGCTTTGGCTTTAACTTACCAAGAGTTTTTACCAAATCAGATAATATATTATAGTTTTTAGTGTTCTTCTCAAGAAGTTTAAGCAGAGGAGCTATTTCGTCTGAATACTTTTCGGAGCATTTTTCAAAGTAACTTAAAAGCTGAAACTTAACCGCACTGTCTTCTTCTAGCTCAACAATTGCCTTAATTATATTGTCCTTAATTTTGGGGAACCATTCAGGTTTATTTAAATTTCTTAAGAAATGCCAAGAAAGGGTCGTATCTGTAGAAATGATATTAAGGGCTTTGGTAATTTCATCTTTAGTAAACAAGCTTTCATCATTGACTAGCCTAAGTAAGTAATTCAATTTAGGTCTAAACTCTTCTGAGCTTACTAGGAGATGGCTAGGACTATGTTTGGGAACACTAGTAGTGTCTATTGGTTGCTTTTCAATTTTAATGCTATCTGTATTAATTTTAAGTCTTTTGATTTCCTCGATTAAGTGCGTTCTTGTTATTGCAACTCCAAGCCAGTCACTATTTAATTTCGAATGAAAAGCGTTATAAATATTTTCAGCATCAGTTACGCTAAAAAACCTTTGAAGCTCCTTAACCGCATCCTCCTTTGTATAGAAATTATCATAGGAGGCAACTTTTAGCTTTTTAAGAAAATTGACGATAAATTTTTCTGAACCATTTACGTTGAGTAGATTACTCAGATAATTGAACTTTAATAAAGCCTCTTTGTGGAAATTATCACTAGACAACTCTTGTTTTAACTTGTGTTCATCTTTTGCTGTTGATGCTAAATTTACTAAGTCCTCAAAACCAGAGTCTTTATTCTGCGTGACAAGGACTAAATCTGAGTATGAGTTCTGTTTGTGTTGTTCAAAAAAATCAAGCCATAAATTATTTTCTTTGATATCGCTTTTTATACTCTTCACCCATCTTTTATAGTGTCGACACTGATAGAAAGCTTGAGTTTTATTACTTCTTTCCTCAACTACATCATCAACAAACTCCTTTTTTTGCCTAGTAATTTTTATAATTTTTACGCCTGAGTTTGTGGGGAGAAGTATTTCAGTTAACTTTTTGATTGAAAATCTGATTTCATACTCAAATCCCTGAGTGCTTTTTAAACCCCCATGGTACTTTTGATTTAAACGATTTGAGTTGTCCATAAGTTAATTCTTTTTTAGAAGTATCTCAATATCCTCATTTCTATAACGCCTGTCTTTTCTTTCCCCAAATCGAACCGCTTTTAAAATACCCTTCTTATCCCATTTACGCAGGGTGTTGGGGTGAACCTTGAGCAATTCACAAGCTTCTCTTAGTGTTAATAGTTGGTTTTTCGAGTTTTGTTTCATTGAACTATAACCTAACATTTGTTAACATTATCACACATTATAGTTGTGTTGACCAAAAAAATAAATATGGCATTAAGCCCACGCACAATCGATTTAATAGCTGAATATTTCAAGGACAAGTTAGATAAACAGCAAGTCTATAGAATTTTTGATGGTTGCAACATCAAGTTTAGCTTTGAAGGCTCTTCGCAAACACCTTCACAGATACTCCGAGATACCTTAACAGCCCTTCTAGACAAGCCTGAGGGGTTTGAGAAGGCTAAAAAGGTATTGTGCCAGCTGGTTCATCCACTCTCATTTAATGGAGATGAAGAGAAAAGTAAGAACGCAATAATCCAGTTAAATTCATGGCTCAAATATGACGACCTTGAGCTATATCTATTCGAAGATTTGGATGTCGTAATTACGAAAGTCGGAAATCAACAGGATGAGTATATAAGTCCTGATGAATTTAAAGAAGAGCCAAATAGGCTTTATTGGAAAGGAATATTTTTATATGAAGATGGCAGGGCTGAAGTAAAAGGTAATAAGCATGTATTTGAGACTGATAAACCTCCCTACAAGCTGTTCAAAGTTCTTCTAGAAAAAAGAATAAACGAGCCTAACTCAGACGGATTTGTATCTAAAAAAGAGTTGATTAAAATTGCGGAAGTAAGTAACTGGGAACAAGTCAAACAGAAAATTAGAGATATCAGAAAAGGGTTTGCGATGAATAGAAAGCTAGATAAACACAATAATCTATTCAATTCCTCAAACAAAGGATACAGGTTGATTGAACCGCAATAGACTCCCGTTTACCCCCTTTTGACCCCTCCCAACCCCCTCCCTTAATTTGTAGTCATGCTATCAAATAAGGCTATAGAGGAATTTAGAAGTATATACAAAAAAGTTTACTCAAAAGAACTTGCTTTTGATGATGCGAAACGACTCGCAGAGAAGTTAATTGAGCTTTTTATAGCTGTATATAAACCAATCCCAATTAATAAGAAGACGGGTATACCCCGTAAGTAACTTACCTATGAATAATAAATGCATTTTTATCAAAGAAGACGGACAGCAATGCGAAGGATTTGCAATAAGTGGTTCTGAATACTGCTTATCACATGACCCCTATTCAAAAGATATAAGGACAGAAAGAGCAAAGTCAGGAGGCAAGTCGAACTCCTCTCAATTCGTGAATGACCCCCTAGAACCGATAAATCTTAAGTCTGCCAGTGATATTTCAAAAGCTTTGGAAAAAACAATAAACGAAGTAAGGACAGGAAAAATATCAATAAAAGCAGCAAACACACTAGGTTACTTACTAGGAATTGCCCTAAAAGCATATCAAGTTACTGAGCTTGATACAAAACTGGATAGTATCAATAAAGTTTTAAAAGTATGAGTAAACAAAATCTATTGACTCCAATTTATAGTAATTTAACTGGAAAACAGGTTGCAAAACTAGTAATAGGCTATTTCTTACAAGAGATAGCTGAGGAGGTATCCTATCAAAAACAGATTGATGAATTGGTTAATACCTTAACCTTTTCAACAGGACCAGAATATAATTTCTACTGGAATTTATTTACAAATTTACAACTTCTTTCACCTGAGATTGAATGCACGTATCTGAAGCTGGAATTATCGTACTCAGTTTTGAGCAAATACAACCTATATACCTTAATGTTCCTTGCACTTGATACAGAAAGGGCTAAAGAACTAGAATTGAATTTTGAGAGTATTGAAGAAGCACTTCCTAAAACTGTTCAAAATATTGAGTTTGACCTGACCACTATTAATAGCTATTTAAAAATTGTAACTGATATTGAGCATAATTATTTTGACTCAGAACAGATTGTATTAAGAAATATAGTTTTCGATAAAATTGCAACCTTGAAAAAGAACTGCGATAAACACAATGAACATATTAAGTCAGTTTTTTTTGGTAATGAAAAGATTTTTCAAACTGTTAGGGAACATTCCGAAGGAAACAAAGATGCGTGGGTAATCAATCAGTTCGATGAAATAGATAATCAATGGGTAAAAGCTCAGTATGACATGATAGTTTCATACGCTAAAAAAGATAGTGGCTATGAAAAGTTAGAGTCTAACTTTTTTAAACATCTCTTTAATAAGAAAAAGCGAAATATTTGATAAGCTATAAGTATGATACAAGATATAAATGACGAAATTGTATGGACAGAATATGACCGCAGGTCTTCTGATGAAGGCAAAAAGAAGCAATTATTGTCAAATAAATCTCAAGCTGAGGAAAATTTGAGGCGATTTCCTGAACAAGAGTACAAAAGAACTTACCACATTCAAGAGTCCAAAAGTGCCTTTATTCCTTATAACAGACCAGATTTTGAGAAACTCACTACTTTAATTGAGCAAGGCTTAACCAGTGGAATAATCGCTTGGCATCCAGATAGACTATCCAGAAATTCAATTGATGCTGGGAAGATTATCCATCTTTTAAAAACTGGAAAACTAAAAGATATCAAATTCGGTTCTTATTTCTTTGACAACACACCAGAGGGTAGAATGATGCTTCAAATTGCCCTAAGTCAGTCGGAATATTACTCTGATAAGCTATCTGTAGATGTTAAAAGAGGCAATACAACTCACTTAAAGGATGGTCAGTGGCTTGGACCAGCGCCACAGGGTTATTTGAACTTGGTTGACTCCTTTACTAAGGTTCATTATATAGATAAAGACCCTGAGCGATTTCCTATACTTCGGAAGGCTGGAAAGAAAATATTGTCAGGTTCATATACTCCTATGCAAGTATTTAATCTACTCAATACTAAATGGGGTTATAGAACTAGAAAAACAGCAAGACAAGGCGGTAAACCCATGAGCAAAAGCTCATTCTACAAATTTCTTTCTGACTCTTTTTATTGCGGACACATGGTGAGGTCAGAAGGTGAATTTAAAGGCAGCCATCCAGTAATGTTTACTCGAGATGAATTTGATAGATTGCAGATAATACTAGGTAGAAAAGGTAGACCTCGCAACGCTCAGCACGATTTTGCTTACAAAGAATTCCTTAAATGTGGTGAATGTGGAGGTTCAGTAACAGCTGAGGAAAAGTGGCAGATAATTTGTCCTGAATGTAAAACCAAATTTCACAAAGGCAAGAAGACAACTCTATGCAAAAGCTGTGGGATAGCCATTGAAGATATGCGAAACCCCAAGATACTCCACTATGTCTTTTATCACTGCACTAAACGCGTAAACAAGAACTGCAGTCAAAAGTCTATATCTCTAGACTTTTTGGAAAAAGAAATTGATGGTGAGCTCAAAAAATTCGAAATACCCGAACTGTTTGCTAAATGGGCAATTAAATACCTCAATGAGGTAAATGACAGAGAGACTACCGATAGAAGCCTGATAGGAAACAACCTTCAAAAGGCATATAAAGATTGTCAAAAAAAGATTGATAATCTTTTAAGGCTTAAAATTTCTCCTCAAAATCTTAATAACGAGGTTGTTTCTGAAGAAGAATACCTAAGTCAGAGAAAGTTACTCCTAGATGAGAAAGAAAGCCTACTGAGGCAAGTAAATGAGTTAGATGAAAGACAAAACAAGTGGCTTGAATTATCCGAAAAAACATTCAACTTTGCTTGCTATGCCCGTTATTGGTTTGCAAATGGAGACCTAAAGACTAGAACGCAGATATTAGGAGCTTTAGGTCAGAACCTAATAATTCAAGGTAAAAAACTGGTTATTCAAGGCTATTACCCCTTTTTCCTTATCGAGACAGCAAAGCTAGAGATGGAAAAATATAGTGAAGCGTTAGAACCTGCAAAAAAGGTTGAATTGTCGGCTTTATCGGCTCTCCCAGAACGCGTGAGTTCTACTTGGCTGCGGGGCAGGGATTCGAACCCCGATAGACGGTTCCAAAGACCGCCGTCCTACCGTTAGACGACCCCGCAATAATTCAAAATTATACTAAATTTGGTTGAATAAATCTAGTTTTTTTGTTAAAATAAGCGAGGTTTAGGGCGAGTGGCGGAATGGCAGACGCGCTAGCTTCAGGAGTTAGTGATCGAAAGATCTTGGAGGTTCAAGTCCTCTCTCGCCCACCACCCTTCGCTAGAGCTTCGGGTGGCAAGCCAAATTTTAAGCCCTCGTGGTGGAATTGGCATACACGATAGCTTGAGGAGCTATGCTGGCAACAGCGTGTCGGTTCGAGTCCGACCGAGGGCACCATATTTTTGGACGGTTAGCTCAGTTGGTTTAGAGCGCCTCGTTTACACCGAGGAGGTCTGGGGTTCGAATCCCTAACCGTCCACCATTATTAAAAATATCAAGCCGGAGTAGCTCAGTGGTAGAGCGTCCGCCTGAAGAGCGGAGCGTCAGCGGTTCGATTCCGTTCTCCGGCACCAGTTGCGGTTTTTAGCGGGGAGTAGCTCAGGGGTTTAGAGCGCTCGCTTTGGGAGCGAGAGGTCGGAGGTTCAAATCCTCTCTCCCCGACCACCACACTACGCTCCAATGAAATTGGAGCTACGCGTGGTGCCCCGCGAAGCTTTAACGAAGTGGACTAGGCGAAGTGGGGCAGAACATTTAACAATGCATTACGTCTACATTTTAAAATTAAGCAACGGACAGTATTACGTAGGCGAAACCGCTAATCTTAAAAATCGAGTAGCCCAACATTCCCAAAGCAACACCAAAACAACTACCAGAATCAAGCCAAAAGAACTTGTGTTTTACGCAGCATTTAAGTCGAGGGTAAAGGCTTTGGAGTTTGAGAAATATCTCAAATCCTTCTCTGGCTTCGCTTTTAGAAACAAACGCTTAATTTAAATGGCCTTGTCGGCCGAATCCCGTCGCTAGACGGGAAGAAACGCAAAAATTTTAAAGAACTTCTTTTTATTAACCTTCCCTGAAAAGCTTGATGGAGATGGACTGCTCTAAAAGTTCCAATTCTTACAACTATTTATCCTGCAGCTTCTCTTAATTTTTTAACCGGCCAATTAGTTTCATTTCTCTTCTCCAAAATACTTTCTTCGAGCTTCCACCCATTCTCTCTCTGCTTTATCCAGCATATCGCTTGCTTTAATTTCTTCGTCGGTCAACCATCGTTCTCTAGATTCTAAAAATGGTTTATATTCCTCCATTGCCTGCCTCAACTCTTTAATTGCTTCCTCGTACCTTTGTCTATATTGCTCATTAAACACTGCCATCACCTCCTATTGTTCTTACTTGCCAATTAGTATTCAAAGTAGAGAAACGACAAAACTAGCTAGTGCTGCCAATCCAGCTAAAAAGTAGGCAGTCATAGCAATTTTATGTGACTCCTGGTTAGCTTTCTCTAATTCACGCGCAAATGATTCAAAATCTACACCAGCCATTATGATTTTTGCACTTTTAAAGATTGAAGGTTTTAAACTTCCCATAGGTTGCATTGATTTTTTCCGTTCTCGAAAAGACATGTAAAAGAAAAGAACGACAAGAATTAACCAGATTATTGATAATAAACAATTTTCCCCAACCATAAACGATTAGTTTTTCCCTATTTCATACTTTATAATAAATTGTCTCTGTTTTATAGTTAAGTTATTCTTTTTCATACTTAAATTATATAACAACAAAAAAATTATAAGAATCCAACCTTCAACATATCGCGGATTGGGGAGAGGCCATAATAGTTTTGGGATGGTAAAATTTGGGTGGTATAATACAGGTATGGCTAAATCAAAGAAAAATACTACTTCATTGGACTTTTCAATGGAGTTTGAACTGTCGATGAGGCAGTTCTTTGGTGATGAAGGATACAAATTAGCAGGGGTGGAATACAGCAAAGACATTGTCTGCAAGTGGCTACAAAAAGCCATCAAGAAAATGATGAAAGATGTAATGGAAATAGACACAACGACTCGTCACAAAGAAAGGATGGTGGGTGACCTTGAACAACTACTTGGGCTAACAAAGAAATCAGAAGACCCGTGGAGAATAATCTATCGTCTATTCTTTCTGTGTAGTCGGTTCTTAGGGTACGATTACATCACTGGCACTTCGTATCACATACCTTTCTACCATCAAACGAGAAGTCAAAACTTTTATTCCAAGGTTGCAGCAGGAACAAATGACATCCGCGACGAAATGAAAGATAGAGAAAACATACTAACAAAACAAAAGGGACTAATTGAGGTGTTGAAAAAAGATGGGTTTGACGATTTTAAAATAGGGCTTATTCTAGGCATGTCTGAATACAAAGTGAAAAAATTGCGAAAAGGTATTTAGCGAGAAAGTGCGAGTGCTGGTTTTAGTTGAGAGACGTTATGGGATAGAATTAATATGTATAAAGATTAATAAAAATGCTTGAAACTATCATCTGGGTTATTATTATTGGGCTTTTATTGAACTTTATTGTTCCCCGAATTACTCCTAAAAGTATCCGGGTAATATTTCTTGAATTTGGAGCAAATCGTTTATACAAAACAGCCTCGAAAAAACTCGAAAAGGCAATTTCTGAAGAAGTAAAAAATAACAAGAATAAAAAGTCATGGGAAGACAAGAAAATTTTGGATAATTTAATAAGCACCAGAAATGAGGCGGAAGAAACAAGAGAAAAATATATAAAACTTTCAGAAAGGTTTAGGCATGACAGCAATAAAAGGTTTGAAATAATATCTGATTGGAGAGATTATGCACAATTGTTTTATGACTGGACAGAAGGTTACGAAGATATACAAGTTTCAAGAGGAGCAGTAGTACCAGATATTGATAGAGTTCAAGAAATTTATCTTAGAAGTCAAGAAATAATCAAAAGATTCGACAAATTACTTTCCGAGAAAGATTCGTAAATTTAGTTTGGAAATCATCAATCAATGCAAACACATTTAAGAGCGAAAAATGAGTAGAGTGTTTATTATTCATGGCTGGGGAGGCAGTCCGACTAAAGATTGGATACCTTGGGTTGTGGAAATGCTCAGAATGAAGGGTTACGAGGTTATAACTCCCGCAATGCCAAGTACAGATAGTCCCAACATTGAGGGATGGGTCAATAAACTAAAAGAAGTTGTCGGTATACCCCAAGAGAATGATATCTTGATTGGCCACAGCATTGGCTGCCAAACAATCTTAAGGTTTTTAGAGAACTTAGAAGATGGCAGTCGGGTTAGGAAAGTAATTCTTGTAGCTCCTTGGCTTAAACTTGAGAATTTAAGTAGTGATGAAGAGTGGAAAATTGCTGAACCTTGGTTACATGAGCCTATTGAATTTAATGCTGTAAGACCAAAAGCTGATTCATTCGTCGCAATTTTCTCTAGTAACGACCTATGGGTTCCCCTAAAAGAAAACGTCAGTATGTTTACTGCTAAGTTACAGCCAAAAATAATAATTAAAAACAACAAGGGGCATTTTTCCGAAGATGATGGAGTAACAGAATTGCCAGAGATTTTAGATTTGCTTTAACAATGAATTACAAAGGTGAGATAATTGAAGAATCACTAGAGAATAAAAATATTCTTAAACAATTAAAAATCGTCTCAACTAGAGTTGAAAAAGTCATCGAGAAACACAGAACACCTTGGTTAAAACAATGGACTTTACACTTTGTTGAAGTCGCTGAAAAACAGGCAGAAGAAGTTGCAAAGGAGATTAGTAAATCTCTAGATACCAAACATCAAGGTTCCTGGTATACTGATTTCAAAAATGAGACCCACCACTACATTATTTTCCCAAACAAGATTTTCTTTATCGATAGAAAAAGTGAAGATCAGTATAACGAAGCTAGTAAGTATGGTATTTCTTTAGGAATACCAGAATATCAAGTAGATTTTGCTCCTAATGTTAAGAAGTGGGAGAGATAATGAGAGAAAACAAACTTACCATCAAAATTAATAAATCACCTCAAGAAGTCTTTGCTTTTACTCTAAACCCTCAAAACACTCCAAAATGGATTGATTCGATTGTTACTGAACAAACAAATGAGTCACCGGTAAAGCTAGGTACTATCTACAAAAATCAAGATAAAGCTGGGAATTGGGCAGAGTACGAAGTTACTAGCCTCAAAGATAACGAGATGTTTATCTTTGCTAAAAAAGGTAGTACTTATAAGGTCAGATACACTCTTAGACCTGTTGGTGATAAAGAAACAGAACTTGAATACTATGAATGGATAGATGAGGGCGAACTTGAAGTTTCCTTTACCCTAGAAGTTCTCGAAAAACTGAAAAAAGTTTTGGAGAATTAAGGGTATGAATACTTGTTCAAAAGAGGCTGTAACTCATAAAGACCGGATAATTTAAACTGTGTCACAAACTTCTTGAATCTGAACAAGAAGCTGCGTGGGTCACCATCTTTGCATTTGATAAAAGTTACATAATAGGTTAAAATTTACACAGTTCCTGAGGGAACAACTCCGAAACAATTTTCTTTCGGACTTCTTCTTTCGGGGATTTGGAATACGACAGGCAATAGTGCTTGTCTTTTTTATTGAATAAATACGCTGCCATTCTAGCACTTTAGTGTTAAAATCCAAAGACTTGACCAACAACCCCTAAACTAAGTAAAGGTTGGGGATTGAGAATATTCTCTTACTTTACCTATAAGAAAATCTAAGTCTTTGACGTTAAGGTTAAATTGCGCTAAAATTGTTCGAAGATCGTTGATTATTCTCGACCAAGCTCAAATTGGGTAAGTTAAGCTTCCCGACCAGACCACTTGACACCACTTCGCAACAAACCTCAATGCTAGCCACTGGATAACTAGAACGAATCTGCTAAGCAGACGAAATTAGACTTACGTTTGATAGTTAGCTACGAGGTGTCAACCCCGCAAAGCTTTGTGCGTAGTGGGGTTGACAATATTACATTTGTGTTGTACATTTTAACTGTATGAAAAAATCCAAATTAGTCTCTACTACAACTTTCAGAAATAATCTCGCCGATGTGATTGAAGAGGTTGGTGAGAAGGAAAATTATGTTTTGGTAACCGACCGCGGCGAACCAAAAGCGGCGGTTGTGAACATAGATTTTTTTGAAGATCTTTTGATGGCAAATTCCCCAGAATACATCAAAAGCATAAAGGAAGCCAGAGAAGATTTCAAAGCTGGCCGCGTCTACACCCACGAGGAAGTTTTTGGCGACCTCTAAACTTTAATGAGTTACCGCCTAACTTACACTCAAAGATCCCTTAAAGATATTGCTAAGCTAGATCGTATTGTGAAAAAACTAATTGCCAAGAAACTTTTGAAATTTGAAAAAGACCCGCTAAAATTTAGTGAACCTCTAAAAGAATCCAAATTTGGAAAAAGACGATTTAGAATTGGAGACTACCGAGTAACTTTTGATATCGAAGATAGGGAAATTGTGATATTGAGAGTCGGACATCGAAGAGAAGTATATAAGAGCTAATTAATCTATCTTGACCGGTAAGAATAAAGCTGATCTCACTATAAGATTAGTCGGCTCTTACCTGGACTAATTGGAAATAATTACCATCGACATCTTCAAAAGTCGCGATATAACCGTATCCTTCGACGTGATAAGTGTCTCGAATTTTTTTGACTTTTTTCTCATCTAACTTCTTTACTTCTTTTTCAATATCATCGGTTTCTAAATTGAAGATAATTCGTTCCGGTTCTTGGTTACTTCCTTTTACCTTTGAATGATCAACAACGTACAAACCACTCCCTCCACCAAAATCAAAACCAAAGATTTCTTCGCCAGCTTCTCCCATTTCAGCTTCTAAAGTAACCTTTAGACCAACTTTTTCTGAATAAAAGTTCGCCAGTTTTTTAGCGCTCTCACTAAATAAGTTAATACTCTCGATACCTTTTACCATATTAAATCACCTCCTTATTTTTCGAGTAAAGTTATTTTAGTTTAGCGAAATTTCTAAAAAATACAATATGTTAAATCAATAAATTAAAACAACCAAAGAACAATTTAAATGCTATAATTTTGGTAATGTCAAAGAGAGCGGTTAATTTATTAATATTTGCTGGATTTATTTTAACAACCGTAGATCTTTTCTTCGCGATCTTTGTTCTCGATTATCATAAAATATTATTTAATAAAAGGGTCTTAGGGGTTTTCACACAAAATCTTACTTTAAAGGCAATAGACGTTCCAAAACAGTGCGTTGTGGAAGATAGTTTTAAATCTTTAATTGTACCAAAAGAGGATCTGTCGCCATTTTTTGGCTTAAATAATAAATTTGGTATTTACATTTTTTCTGATGTAAACGAGATTAACTTAGCTAGCAATTTAGTCAATTCAAATGGTGGGGATTGGGGCTACGTCTTAATGCCTTACTACGTACGAGATTACAACAAAGGTCGCTGGCAGGAGGTTTTTAGAAATCTTTGCCAGAAACACCTTATTCCAATAATTCAACTCACCGCTCTAGAAGAAACACCAACAGCTGAAGATATTTTTAAATCGGCCCAGTTTCTAAATAGCTTATATTGGCCCGCAAAAACAAAAATTATCAGTGCTTATAACGAAACTAATGACAAAAAATTTTGGGGTGGTAAGATTGACCCAAAATATTATTCCCAAGTCCTAAATTCTACTATTGAAACTTTTAAGGGTTTGGATCCAAATTTCTTCATCCTTAACGGCGCTTTTAATGCTTCAGCGAGAAGCGGTCCGGACTATTTAGATGAGAAGGAATATTTAGTAGAGATGAATCGGGAAGTACCGGGAATTTTTGCAAAGTTGGACGGCTGGGCTTCTCATCCTTACCCTCAACCCGATTTTAAAGGTGATTTAGATACCGATGGTAGAGATGGTATTAGAGCCTACAGTTGGGAAATTGATTTATTAAGAAATTTATTTGATGTTAAAAATTTACCGGTTTTTATTACCGAAACTGGATGGGCTCATGAGGAAGGTGAAACAATCCAACCTTCATATCTAAAGGCTGAAGTGGTTGCGGAACTTTTAAGGAAAGCATACGAAGAGGTGTGGCTTCCAGATGAAAGAGTAGTCGCCGTTACTCCATTTATCCTAAAAATGAAGGAAGCAGATAATTTCAGCTGGATAGATTCTTCTGGCAATCCGTACCCCCAGTTTGAGGTTGTAAAAGAAATGGAAAAACTACCCGGTTTTCCTGACCGAATCTAAAAAATTGAAAAAATAATTTTTCTTTGCTAAAATACTCTTCACTATCGGCACAAGAGCGGGCGAATGGCGGAATGGCAGACGCACAGGACTTAAAATCCTGAGACCAATTGGTCGTGGGAGTTCGACTCTCCCTTCGCCCACCATTTTTGCGGTGGTAGTTCAGTGGTAGAACGTCTCGTTGCCAACGAGAAGGTCGGGGGTTCAAATCCCCTCCACCGCTCCAAAACCTTTTATAATGCCCAAAAAAATATTAGTAACCTCCTTAATCGTTTCAATGGCATTACTCTTATATTACCTTCTAGAATCGAAAATTACCATCAATAATCAAAGATCAAAGGTTTTAGTTGGTAAGAGAGAATTTTTAGTAGAAGTTGCCCAGACAACCGCCGAGAAGGAAAGAGGTTTAGTCGGGAAAGAGTATTTAGGCGAGAACCAGGGAATGCTTTTTATTTATAAACAACCCCAACAAGTTACCTTTTGGATGAAAGATATGTTAATTCCGATAGATATTATTTGGATAAAGGGTAGTCGGATAATTGCTTTTGAGGAAAATTTACCTCCTGACAACGGAGAAAGATTGTATCGCTCACCAGAAAAAATTGATTATGTCTTAGAAATAAAAGCAGGCGAAATCATTAAAAGAAGAATTAGAGTAGGGGAGAAAATATTTAAACAGTAACAACCAAGCAAGTTTGACCAAGTCTGACTTGGTTTGACAATATTTAGTAGTTTGATTTATTATTAAACACAAGATGTCCCGTATTCTGTCCAGCTCCATTATTTTTTTGGGATGGTTTTTTGTTTCTCTTCTTGTAATATTAGCAAGTTTTTTACTAGTGCTTACCAAAACCTTTGATAAGAAAATTATTGATTCTCCATCCAAACAGATGGGGGAAAATATTACCTATACTACTTATCTAACTTCTCCACCACCGCTGAATACTTTTTCAGCAAATCTTGAAAAAAATGATGCCCGACCTTTATTAGTAGAAAAATTTTTGACTGAAAACAACTCGTCAATGAAAGGATTGGGACAATTTTTTGTAGGGGTGGCTGATAGATTTGGACTCGATTGGAGATTGTTGCCGGGGATTGCTAAAAAGGAATCAAACCTAGGTAAGGTTTTACCTAAAAGATCTTTTAATGCTTTTGGTTGGGCAATCTATGCCGGAGAGAATAGCGGTGCGGTTTTTTCTAGTTGGGAAAACGCTGTTGAGGAGGTTGCAAAAGGGTTGAAAACAGATTATATAGATAAAGGATTAACCACTCCAGATCTAATAATGAAAAGATATACGCCGCAAAGTAAGGGGAGTTGGGCCCAAGATGTGAACGCGGTGATGGATGATATTGATAAATAGCTAGGTTTAGAAACTAATTAACAACTTCTGCTCCTTCGCAGAAGTTTATTTTTATGAATTTAAGAACTTTAATCGCCCTAAATTTGGGCAAATTTTTAACCCTCTTAATTAAGGCTTTTGGAGGCGGCGCTACAAGCGCACCAGGACTTTTTGCCGAACTAATCGATCCCCAAATTTTGACTAAATTATCAACTAATTTGGAAGCTGGGGCGATTTTAATAACTGGAACTAACGGTAAAACAACTACTTCCCGGATCTTAAGTTCAATCTTGCAAACTGCCAATTTGCAAATTGTGCATAACCGATCTGGATCAAATTTAACCAGAGGATTAATAACCCAATTAATAAAAGCCGCCACGAGTAGCGGTAAGATAAAAGAAGATCTAGCTTTATTCGAAGTTGATGAAGCGACTTTACCGAAGGTTGTAGCCGCGATTCACCCAAAGGCAATTGTGATCAATAATTTATTTCGAGATCAACTTGATCGGTATGGTGAGGTTGATATTATTCGTAAGAAATGGTCAGATGCTTTGCGCTTTTTAGGTAAGGAAACAACTTTAATTTTGAATAGTGACGATCCTTTGATAGCAAGTCTAGCAAAAAACGCAAAAACTAATATTTTATTTTTTGGCTTAAAAGATAAGAAAAATATTCTCAAAAAAGCTCCTCACGCTGTTGACGCCCTTCTTTGCCCAGAATGTAGCAACGAACTTAAATTTGATTATTTTTACATTTCTCATATGGGTAAGTTTTTTTGTCCCAACTGTAGATTTTCCCAACCGCAAGCTCAAATTTACGCGAATTTTATAAAGCTTTTTGGTCCTGACAATACAAACGCCCGCATTTTTGTTGGGAATAATGGCTTTGAAATTAATCTAAAATTGGGAGGTTTGTATAATATTTACAATACGCTCGCTGCAGTTTCCGCCGCGGTCTGTTTAGGCTTAAGCCTACATCAAATTAAAGAAGGCCTAGACAAATTCGAAGTTGCTTTTGGTCGTTTAGGGAAGATAAAAATAGGGGAGAAATATATAACTAGCGCTTTGGTAAAAAATCCCGTGGGTTTTAACGAAACCCTAAGACTGTTATTTTCGGATAAAAAGAAAAAAAACCTTCTTATTATTATTAATGATTTAATCGCGGATGGAAGAGATGTTTCTTGGCTTTGGGATGTTGATTTCGAAACCCTAAAAGATTTTGAAAATACAGTTACGGTTTCTGGAACAAGATATTTAGATATGAAACTAAGACTCAAATATGCCCAAATTACAAATGTAGCTTCATATCAAAATTTAGAGGAGGCCTTTCAAGAAGCGGTTGAAAAGACTAAGAAGGAAGAGACTCTTTACATACTTCCAACCTATACTGCCATGCTAAAATTAAGAGAGATATTAGCCAAAAAAGGATTAGTTAAAAGATTTTGGGAGGATTAATAGAATAAGTGAAACTTGTAATTGGTTATCTTTATTCGAAATTAATGAACACATATGGTGATCGAGGCAACATTATTACAATTGCGCAACGTTGTGCTTGGCGTTCTATTGATGTAGACGTAAAAGAGATTGGTTTAAAAGAACCAATTAGAAGCGATATCGACCTATATTTCTTTGGTGGTGGTCAAGATCAATCACAAATTATTTGCGCAAAAGATTTAATTTCCACCAAAAAGACGGCTTTAGTAGAAGCTGCTCAAAGTAACATTCCCATGCTATTAATTTGTGGCGGTTACCAATTATTTGGCCATTATTACCGACCAAAAAGCGGCGAGGAAATTGAAGGAGCGGGAATTTTAGATGCTTTCACTACTGCCGGTGAAATGAGAATGATCGGCAATATTGTAATTGAATTAAACAAACAATTAAGTAATAATAACCCGAAAACTTTAGTGGGATTTGAAAATCATAGTGGAAAAACATTTTTAGATAAAAAGGCGGAGCCCCTAGGAAGAATCATTCGCGGTAGTGGTAATAATGGAGAGGATCGAACCGAAGGTGCCTACTATAAAAATGTCTTTGGTTGTTATTTGCACGGACCTCTTTTGCCAAAAAACCCTTTGTTTGCTGATTTTTTAATTGAGAAGGCTCTAAATAGAAAAAATAAATATTTTTCCTTAAAAGAATTGGATAACTCCCTTGAAATAGAGACTCATAATTTTGTAAAAAATAATTTCTGACCTCTTGAATTAAGATTATTTATTATTAATAATTTATCTTTCCTGCCGGAAAGGTAGATCTGGGTAGACTTCATTCTATTATTTTTCTTGGGTTACTTTTATCCCAAATAAATCCAATTTATAATTTTAGTAATCTAACTACATTACCAATAACTCAAACCAACTCTAAAATTTCTTATCAGACGGATCTAAGGAAAACAACTTTTGATCTTCAATCTACTTCTATTTACAACTCGAACAACTCGAAAAATTTTAGTCCACCTCTCAAAATTAAAATTCCAAAAATATCTATAGATTCGAATATAATTCAAGTTGGTGGTAGCCCTGGTAATTGGCCAGTACCAGAGAAACTACCGGCCACGGCTACAGCCGAAAGTGCTGTTGGTGGAAAAAACAATATTACGGTTTGGGGTCACCGTGATACAATTTTTTTAAAACTAGGAGGGTTAGAAGTTGGGGACAAAATCATTACTACTACTCAAGACAAAATTAAGGAATATAAAATTGAGGAAATTTTAACTATAATTCCAAATAGTAACGACGGGGTCTTTATGGAAGAAACACCCGATCAACGCTTAACTTTAATCACCTGCGACCCCATCGGCTCTACTATCCGAAGGCTTATTATCACCGCCCGTCCTTGAATTGAATTCCCTTTTTTGTTAAAATTGGTTTAAAATTTCTCGCGCTTGTACTAAAGCTTTGAATTTTGCATTTTAAATTTTGAATTTACTCCCGGGCATGTGGCGGAATGGTATACGCGTACGGCTTAGGACCGTATTCCTTCGCGGATTGGGGGTTCGAGTCCCTCCATGCCCACCAGAATTAAACTTTCAGAAATTTTGCCAACGGATTTTGCCGCGCGAAGCGCGGAAAGGTATGGAAACAAAAAATGTAAAATTTGTTGTGTTTGTACCCCTTTCTCACGCTGACACTGTTCGGCAAGCCCTTGGCGAAGCCGGAGCAGGTAAAATCGGAAACTATGACTTTTGTTCTTTTTCTTCTCGCGGCACAGGTCGTTTTCGTGGGAACGAAAAGACAAATCCTACCATAGGTGATGCTAGAAAATATGAAGCAGTCGAAGAAGAAAGAATTGAAGTAATTGTGCCACGAGAAATTTTGAAAAGTATTATTGAAAAGGTAAAATCAGTTCATCCGTACGAGGAAATCGCCTTTGATGTTTACCCTGTTGAAACACTATGACCAAACGAGTTTTTATAATCCACGGCTGGGACGGCTATCCTGATGATGGTTGGTTTCCGTGGCTGAAAACAGAGCTTAAACAGAAAGGTTTTCAAGTTCAAGTTCCGGCTATGCCAGAACCAGCCGAACCGAAGATAGAAGCGTGGGTTTCGCATCTCTCTGAAATTGTCGGCGATGTTGATGAAAATACTTTTTTCGTTGGACACAGTATCGGTTGTCAAACTATTCTCCGATATTTGGAAAGTCTGACTGCCGACAAAAAAGTTGGAGGTGCGGTTTTTGCGGCTGGCTGGTTCACATTAATGAATTTGAAAACCGATGAAGAAAAAGAAATTGCCCAGCCGTGGCTTGAAACACCGATTGATTTTGAAAAAGTGAAGCAACACACCAAAAGGTTTTTTGCCGTGTTCTCCGATAATGACGAGGTTGTGCCACAAGAGAATAAGAAACTTTTTGAGAAAAGGTTGGGAGCAAAAACCGCGATTGAACACAGCAAGGGACATTTTAGCGGAAGCGATGGAGTGAAAGAATTGCCAAGCGTATTAGAAGCAATTCTTTCACTATGATTGGCGCGAGCGTTAGCAAGCGGCGACGGGACGAAGCGGCTGGTTTCGGTCAGGAATTTCGGATAAAATGAGTTCAGGCCATGTTGTAAAGCCAAACCATTAAAATCTTCGTAAGCTACTTGAAAACAGTTCCTTATCAAGTTTATAATTAAACTATCTGCAATGAATTTTTTCACAAAGTTATTAAACAGGTTTGGTCCAAAAATCACTGTTAAAACCTATCTTTTTACACTGCTTTTAATTTTATATTTACTCGCCCTAATTTACACCAAATTAGAAACTGTTTGGTTCCAAACATTTTTGGCAGTTACCACTGCAGTTATTTTGGATTTAGCTTTAAATTGGTACCGAAAAAGAAGTTTCTTTCTGCCTGATAGCGCAATAATTTCTGCTTTTATAATTATTATGATACTGGCAGTTTCTCAACCTTGGTACATTCCAGTTTTTGCGGCTTCCTGTGCAATTCTTTCGAAGCATTTTATCGAAATAAAAAATAGACATATTTTCAACCCCGCAAATTTAGCAATTTTTTCTAGTATTTATTTATTCGGAACTTACGATGAGTGGTGGGGTGCTTCAAATATCTACGTACTTATTTTAGGCGGGCTTTTTGTTATGGGGAAATTACGAAGAGTTTATTTACCAGGCATTTTTTTACTTACTTTTCTACTGCTACTTTTTATTTCGGGACCAGCCGATTTTCTAACTTCAGCTGTTTCTAATTATACCCTTTTCTTTTTTGCTTTTATAATGCTTCCAGAGCCGCAAACTTCACCTCTAAAAACTCAAAGTAGAATAACTTTTGCTGTTCTGACCGCCTCCCTTGCCTTTATTTTTTACTCTTTAGGAATAAAATCATATTTTGTTACGGCTCTTCTCTTAGCTAATGGTTTCGTTCCATTAATGAATTACTTTACCAATAGCTCTAAACCCAATGAAAATTAAATTTTTAGGCACCGCTGCTGGTTGGCCTCTTCCTCGTCTGGGATGCAATTGCCAAATATGTATTTCAAAAGATCCTAAAGACACTCGTACCAGAACCCAAATCTTAATAAATGATTATTTATTGCTTGACGCTGGATATGATACTTATCTTCACTTAAAAAATAATATCCAAGCAAGCAAATTAAAAGCCTGTGCAATTTCTCACGAACACCCAGATCACACTGCCGGTCTTTGGGACTTAAGTAAAATTTATAATCGGGAAAAAAAATTAAAACTTATTATCGCCGCAAATACATATAGAAAAATTAGAAAAGTATATTTAATTACTGCCTTTGAAGCTTTAGCGGAAATGGAAACTGATTCTTTTAAAACGTTAGACAAACCGGTCATGATCGAAAGCTTAAAGGTTCAATTTTTACCGGTAAATCATACTGATTCATCTTATGGAATCTTGGTTACGGAAGGTAAAAGAAGTTTATTTTACGCGCCTGATTTTTTGAGCCTTCCAAAAGAAACTATTGCGAAAGTAAAAGGGATTGATCTTCTTTTAATGGATGGCTCTGATAAAAAAACTACCTTTAATCACCAATCAATAGATCAAGGTATTGTACTTGGAAAGAAGCTAGCAGCAAAAAATATTTATTTTGTCCATATCGGTCACAATACTTTTCCTCATAAAAAATTTGAAACCTACGTCTTAAAAAAAGGTGGAAACAATTTTTATGTTCCTTTTGATGGCTTAGAAATAACCCTTTCTTGATTTGACAAAATGCTTTTTTACCTATAAGATATATTTTGATGTTAAAAAAACTTAGTAGATCGCTTATTTCAATTTTTTTAATTGTATTTATACTTTCTCTTGGTAGTGGAGTAAGTGCTGGTTTTAATGTTCCCGAACCACCCAAACCACCAACACCACCGCAAAGACCAGAACTACCACCGATAGAAAAAATTGCTTTCGTTCACTTCCCAAGGCCAATTTCACCCAAGGCAAGTACTTCAACTTGTCCAAATCCTGACACTTGTCCGGATTATAAGTACACCGGCTATCATTGGGATTCTACTAGTCCAGCGGTAAATTACGTTTTAGATACTGCAAACCCTAATAGTTTAGAGGCAGCTACTTTGCAATTAGCCGTCGCCGCTGGTTTCACTGCCTGGACAAACGCTAACAATAAAGTAACTTTCACCCCAGTCGCTGGTGAAGTTCCTGCAGATCCGGGTTTAACAGTGGATGGAAAAAATAGCGTAAGCTGGCGCTCTATCAGTTCTGAATACCCAGGAGCTATTGGTGTTACTCTTGTTTGGCACTATATTGGCAATAGAATTATTTTAGAAGCTGATACTATAATGAATTCAGATTTTACTTGGTCGATAAACCCCGAAGGAGCTATTTTTACTGGTTCCTATGATGTTCAAGATATCTTCACTCACGAATCTGGACATTGGTTAATGTTGGGAGACTTGTATAAATCACGGGATAGGGAACTAACAATGTATGGTTATGGCTCTAAAGGCGAAACCAAAAAGGATAGTTTAGGTTACGGTGATAAATTAGGAATCCAAAGGATTTACCCGTAGTTCCTGTTTAATAAATTAAACTTCAAAAAGGAGTTCACTAAGGGTGAGCTCTTTTGTTTTGCAAAAAAATAAATTAAGATGAGGGGATGAAAAAAGTTCTGGTATTTGGAACGTTCGATAATCTCCATAAGGGCCATTTAGATTTTTTTCGTCAAGCTAAAAAATTTGGTAATTATTTGGTGGTTGTAGTGGCCCGAAACAATAACGTATTAGCAGCTAAGGGTTATTTACCAGTGCAATCTGAGAAAACTAGATTAAGAAAGTTAAGAAACGAAAAACTAATTGATAAAGCAATACTAGGTTCGAAAAAAATGGATTATTATTCAACTTTGAGGAAAGAAAAACCAGATGTTATTTGCCTTGGTTATGATCAAAAACCGAAGATGGGGAGTTTAAAACGGGATTTAAAAAATCACGATATTGCTATTGGAAAAATCATACGCTTAAAAGCCTATAAACCCCATCTTTATAAATCCTCAATTGTTAGAAAAAAATATGATTCAAGTTAATAACGTTTATAAAAATTACAACACTAAAAAAACAAAAATTGAAGTTCTCAAAGATGTCAACCTTAAAATAAAAGAGGGAGAATTTATCTCTATTCTAGGACCCTCTGGCAGTGGGAAATCAACGCTACTTAATCTAATCGGAGGGTTAGATCTTCCAAATAATGGCACGGTTTTAGTTGATGATTTAGAAATTACAAGACTTGGAGATAAAGAGTTGGCAAACTTTCGAAATAAAACTGTGGGTTTTGTCTTTCAATTTTTTAATCTTCTACCAAGAGTAAGTGCTTTAGAAAACTGTATATTACCATTAATTTACAGTTCAACACCGGTTACAGACAAAAAAGCGAGAGCCCAAAATGTCTTGAAATTAGTTGGTTTAGAAAAAAGATTTAATCACAAACCAAGCGAACTTTCTGGGGGAGAACAACAAAGAGTCGCGATTGCTAGAGCCATAGTGGGCGATCCAAAAATTATTTTGGCGGATGAACCAACTGGAAATCTGGATTCAAAAACTGGTGAAGAAATTATGGAGATTTTTCTCGATTTGAATAAAAAGGGTAAAACAATAATAATGGTTACCCACGAAGAAACATTAGCCAAGAAAACGCATAAAATCGTAAAAATAAAGGACGGACAAATTTTATGAGGTTATTTTTTGAAAATATAAAAATTGCTGGCTACGCCCTTTTAAGCAACAAAATAAGGTCTACCTTGACTACACTAGGAATAATTATTGGGGTATTAACTATTAGTTTATTACTTTCGATTGCGCAAGGGGTGAGAAAAGGTATTACTGATCAGATTGAAGGTTTGGGAAGTAATTTAGTGGCGGTAGTACCGGGAAAAATTTCCGGCAGTAGTGGCTTTAATCCTGCTTCCTCATTTGGTGTAAGTACCTTAACCGAAGATGATTTTAATACTATTAAAACCAACCTAAAAGAAATTAAAAATCTTTCTATGGGTATGTTGGTTGCTGGTACTGTCAAACTTAAAGAAAAAATTTCTTCCTCATCTTTAATTTTTGCAGGAACCGCGGAAATTATTAATGTCTTAAACGGTGAAGTAGCGGTGGGTAGGTTTTTTAATCAAGAAGATTTAGATAAAAGTGAAAAGGTAGTTGTTTTGGGTTCAGAGACTAAAGAGAAATTATTTGGTGGGAGTGAAGCAGTGGGAGAGGAAATAGAACTTAGAGGAACGCAATTTAAAGTTATTGGCGTTTTAAAACAAAAACAAACCGCTCCTTCTTTTTTAGGAGCAAATTTCAATGATCTTGTAATGATGCCTATTACTACTGGTTGGGAGATCACTAAACTAAAGCAGATTTTTAGAATTATGATGCAAGCAAATACCGCGAGCGGGGTTAAAAACGTTAAGGACAAGGTTAATACTTTATTGTTAGCAAATCATAAAGGCGAAGAAGATTTTACTGTTTTAACCCAAGACGATATTTTAGGGATTGCTGGAAATATTTTAAATATACTTACAGCAATGATTTCGGCAATTGCGGCTATTTCCCTTTTGGTTGGAGGCATAGGAATAATGAATATTATGATTATTTCTATTACGGAAAGAACAAAAGAAATTGGGATTAGAAAAGCGCTCGGAGCTACAAAAACTGATATTCTTTCTCAATTTCTAACTGAAAGTGTAATATTAAGTTCCATTGGCGGCATATTTGGAATTTCAATTTCATTTCTGATTTCTCAATTAATAAGTAACTATAGTCAACTGCCCATTTATCTAACAAGTAAGATAATTCTCTTGTCTTTAGGCTTTTCGATTGTGGTAGGAATAATTTTTGGTATTGCACCAGCAATAAAAGCGGCTAACAAACAGACCGTCGAGGCACTGCGCTACGAATAGCTGTTTTCCGTTTTTTGTTATAATTAAAAAAAGCATTAAGCATCTTAAATGGGAAAATCTTTCGCGGCTTCAATTGTTTTAATATTTCTCGGAACAATTTTTCTCCTTAATAATTTCGGTATTTTACCTTGGGATATTTGGGAAGGTCTGTGGAAATTTTGGCCGGTTATTTTAATATTAGTTGGTTTAGAGTTTGTTTTGGGAAGGCAAATTTCTTGGAAACTACTTTTAATTGTAATTTTTTTAGTATTTGGATTACCTTCCCTACTCTCGACCAATCCTTTTTCTAAAGATTTCACAAAACGCGAGGTTTTACCAATTGAAGAGAAATTGGGAACCCTAATTGCTGGAAAGGTCGACATTGACCTAGGAGTTACCAATTTAAATATTGTGCCCTTAGCCTCTCAAAGTGCGCAGATTGTTAAAGGTGAGGCGACTTACCATAAAGCTATTGGTAGCCTAGAAAAAGAGTTTAAAACCGAAGATGGCAGAGGAATTTTAAAAATTAAAGGCTCATTTAACTCAAAAGTACCTTTAGTGAAAGGAACTGCGCTTCTTAACTTAAATTTAACGATGGCTGTTCCTTTTGAAATGAATATAAAATTAGGAGCCGGTTTATCTAATTTTGATTTAAGTAATCTCCAAATAACTAAATTCGAGATTGACAGTGGAGTTTCTAATATCAATATAAAATTTCCCGAAAAAGGGGTAATTTCGGCAATCATTAGTGGAGGCGCGGCTAACATTACAATTGGGATACCGACTAGCTTAGCGGCTAAAATCAGCACACAAGACAGCCTGAAATCCTTAAACATAAACGAGGATAGGTTCAAAAAAAAGAACGGCGAGTATATTTCTGAAAACTTTGATAAGGCAACGGATAAATTAGAATTGGAATTAAAAACCGCGGTTGCTTCGGTCACTATAAAATAGTTAATTAATATAATAAGTATCTTGACAAGGCTTTATTTGTTTGGTAGAATTAATCTGATGAGTAACTTTTTCTTCTCAAAAATGATCGTAGTAAAAACCCTAATTAAGGGTTTTGGACTTACGCGGGGGTAAAAAAAGTTAAATTTTTACTTAAAGAAGACCCCCGTAAGGGGGCTTTTTTGTGGGGGGGGAGCCCTAGAAATCACAACCAAGCTTTTTCAGTAGCTTCCCCCCTTAAGTTCCTTCTGGCAAAAGTAGGTTCGATTCCTACAAGGAACATCAAGACAAAATTAACTAAAGGCGATCCTAACGAGCGGCAGTGAGAAAGTAGGGAAGCTAAACAAATGCCGAAAAAACTGGACGATTTAAGTTTAGTTCAAGTTCAAAGGCTCCTTGAACTTACTGTTACAGAAGAAGAAAGGTTAGAGCATCGTCTGAATTGTCCTCAAAGAGATGCTACTAAAGACTTTACTCGTATGCAACGATTAGCGACTCTTAGGCAGGTTATTATTCCTCGTTATCGGGAAACGCGAAATAAGCTGTTTGAACAACTGCGTTCCCGACTCCCACAGAGCTTGTGAAATTCTCACAAGCTCTTTATTTTCTTGCAAACGAATCTCCTTTTAAGTATAATTTGTTTCTATGGAATTAATACCAATGGTGATCAAAAAAGATGCTAAGGGAGAGCGGGCTTACGATATTTACTCGCGCCTTTTGGAGGAACGGATTATTTTTATCGGTGGCCCAATTACTGATGAAACTACAAACGTTGTAATTGCCGAGCTTCTCTATTTAGAAAACGAATCATCGGATAAAGATATAAGTATTTATATAAACTCTCCCGGAGGTCAGGTCCATTCAACCTTAGCAATTTATGATACGATGAGGTTTGTAAAACCAGATATCCAAACTGTCTGTATTGGTATGGCCGCTTCAGGTGCAGCAATTCTTTTAGCGGGTGGAACTGCCGGCAAAAGATTTGCTCTTCCTAATTCAAAAATTATGATTCACCAACCAATGAGTGAGATAAGTGGCCCAGCAACTGATATTAAAATTCACACTGATGAGATCCTCAAGTTAAAGAAGAAAATCAACAAAATCTTAGCGGAACACACCTCTCAATCTTTATCAAAAATTGAAAAAGATACTGATCGTGACTTTTTTATGACCTCCTCCGAAGCTAAGGAATATGGTATAATCGATGAGGTAATCGAGAACAAGAAAACTAAGGTTAGGCGTTTGGTCTCTGTTAAACTTCCTAATACGAGCATAAGTAACCGAAGTATCAGGATACCACGCTAGTTTTTAGGACGGTTAGCTCAGTTGGTTTAGAGCGTTGGCATGACACGCCAGAGGCCGCAGGTTCAAATCCTGCACCGTCCACCATTAATTATAATTAATGAGCGAAGAATATATTGATCTAGAAAGCGCCAAAGGTCATACGAAAATTTACATCTCCACTGGCAAAATTATTCTAAATAATTTACTTGGGGGTTTGGCCTGGGGAGTGGGAACTGTTTTAGGAGCAACTGTAATCGTCGCCACCGTTTTTTTTATCTTCGGGCAATTAGGAGCAGTCCCTTTTATCGGCGGGTTTGTTGCCGATATTATTGAAATTGTCAACAAACGCCAAGAAATATTCCCATGATTAATCCTAAAAAAAATAGAGTCGATCACCGCCAAATAGGTCAGGAATTAGACCTTTTCTCTTTTCACGAAGAAACCCCGGGGGCGGTTTTTTGGCATCCAAAAGGATGGTTAATCTACCGAATCTTAGTAGATTTTATTAGAGAAAAGACAGCCAAAGAAGATTATCAAGAAATTTCAACCCCAGTGATGGTTAAAAGTAAACTATTTAAAAAATCCGGACATTTTGAGCATTTTGGTGAAAACATATTTAATTTTGAAGTTGATGATGAGGAGTATTCTCTGAAGCCGATGAATTGTCCAGAATCAACAATCGTTTATGCCTCAAAAACCCGTAGCTATAACGACCTACCAATAAAATATAGTGATTTTGGTATTTTGCATCGCCGTGAGCTTTCTGGGGTTTTAGGAGGACTCTTAAGAATTAGGCAATTCACAATTGATGATGCTCATCTTTTTGTCCGGTCAGATCAGATATTAGTTGAAATCCGTAAGCTTTTGAATTTAGCAATAGATGTTTATGATTATTTGGACTTTAAACCTAAATTTTATCTTGCTACCAAACCTGATAAAGCGCTTGGGGATGAAAAAAATTGGAAAGAAGCGGAAAAATCTTTAGAGGAAGCTTTAAAGGAAGCTAAAGTTAATTACGGCCTTAAACCAAAGGAAGGCGCGTTTTATGGTCCAAAAATAGATATCCATATTAAAGATTCGCAAGATCGTGATTGGCAATTAGCCACTATTCAACTGGATTTTCAAATCCCTGACAAGATGGATTTAAATTATATTAATAAAAACGGAAAAAAGGAAAGACCGGTGATGATTCACCGGGGTATCTTTGGTTCACTAGAACGCTTTATTGGTATTCTTTTAGAGCATTTTGGGGGTGAGCTGCCTTTTTGGCTCTCACCCACCCAAATAGTAGTGATACCAATATCAAATAAATATAATTCTTACGCACAAGGAGTAGTAAAACAGTTAAAAACTGGAGGGTTAAGAATGCATTTTGATTCAAGAGAAGAAACTATGCAAGCAAAAATTCGTGATGCCCAATTACAAAAAATTCCTTTTATGTTGATCTTAGGAGAAAGAGAGGTTAGCAATAATTCTTTATCAGTTAGAAAAAGGGACGGCAGTGAAATGAAGGATTTGTCAAGAAAAGAGTTTTTAAAAATTATTGGAGAACGAGGCAGACAAAAAACATAAATGGAGGAGATAAAGAAAATTGTCGGTTTATTAAAAAAGGGCAAGATTATTATTTTTCCAACTGATACTGTTTATGGCTTGGGTTGCACCTTAAACGAAGAATCAATTAAACTTTTGTATAAAATTAAAAAGAGACCAAAAAATAGACCAACTTTAATTTTAGTTAGTAGTCTCTCTTTAGCTAAAAAATATGGTTATTTTGATTCCAAAACTTCTGCCCTAGCCCAAAAAATCTGGCCTGGACCAGTAACGATAATTATAAAAGCAAAAGGAAATGTCCCAAAGTTGATTCAAGGAAGAAACAGTACAATCGCTATTAGGGTCCCAAAACATCAATTTTTAGAGAAAATTCTGAATATCTTGAATGAACCTCTTTTGGCTCCCAGTGCAAATTTTTCCAATCGGAAACCACCCTCAAACCTAGCCCAAATTGACAAAAACTTGATTAAATTGGTAGACTACGTAGTTACGATTAAAAGTGGTGGTAATTTACCATCAACAATAATTGATATGTCAAATAAAAATAAAGAGATGGCAGTAATCCGAGAAGGTTCTATTAAGATACGAGACCTGAAAGGAGATATTAAATAAATAAATTTTATAGAATTAATAGAGCTATCAACCATTTAAAAATAAGAGTTGTTGATTCTAAGGGCAAACAACTAGGTATTATGACTAGCGAAGAAGCCCTTGAAAAGGCGAAGAAGCTGGAGGTAGATCTAGTCGAAGTTGCGCCAAACGCTAAACCGCCTGTTTGTAAGTTAATTGATTTTAAAAAATTCAAATACGAGGAGTCCAAAAAGCAACGGCTAGCGAAAAAATTGACCAAAGAAACCGAGACAAAAGAACTTTGGATGGGACCATTGATGAGTGAACATGATTTTAATATTCATATAAAAAGGGCGATCGAGTTTTTAACGGCCGGAAATAGAGTTAAACTTAACGTAAGATTCTCGGGTCGAGAAATGGCCCATCCTGAATTTGGTCACCAGATAATTGAAAAAGCGAAAGAAGCTTTGGAAAATATTGGTAGCCTTGATAAGGGTCCCCAGTTCCTAGGTAGAAACTTAATTGCTTCTTTTAACCCGAAAGTATTAAAAAAGTAGTCTATGAAACAAAGAACTAAAAAAGCAGCTCAAAAAAGATTTAAAATTACTAAAGGAGGTAAATTAATAAGGGGCCACGCTTATTCATCTCATCTAAAGTCAAAAAAAAGCGCCTCCAGAAAAAGAAAGCAAAAAGAACCGACTCTTATATCAAAATCTGATAAAGCTAGGATAAAAAGATTATTGGCAAGGTAGGGTTAATAATTGAAAAAAGAAAAATATGACTAGAATAAAAAAGGGCGAAATAAAAAGAGCCAAACATAAAAAAATATTAAAACTAGCTAAGGGGTATAGAGGAGCCCGTTCAAAATTATTCAGAAGCGCTAAAGAAGCAGTCGCTCACGCTGGGGCTTACGCGTTTGCCGGTCGTAAGGCCCGAAAAAGAGATTTTAGAAGGCTCTGGATAGTTCAAATAAATGCTTCTTTAAAAGAAAAAAACGTTTCTTATAACAAATTTATTAATAATTTAAAAAAGCAAAATATTTTACTGGATAGAAAAATTCTAGCCGATATTGCCAAGACCGATCCTAAAGTATTTGCAAAAATTCTAGAGCAGGTAAAAATAACTAAAGACCTATAGTCTCATATTCCCAAAACCCATAGTCTTGACAGGCTTGTTCTACTGTGCTATAATTGGAAAAACTACAGCTCTTGGATGGGAAGCTCATGTAGGGCAGGCGTGAGCTTCCCATTTAGGGGCTGTTTTTAAATAGCTTTTTTTGGCGAAAAAGTTTATGATATTCTCAAATAATTAATAGCTATCTTTAAAAATGGAAGCCATCAATAATTTAAACGAGATTAAAAAAAGATTTTTTGAAGCAATTCGTAAGACTAAATCTACTGATGAATTAACAAATTTAAAAGTACTCTACTTAGGAAGGAAAAGAGGTATTATTACTCAACTTATTTCTAAGTTACCAACAGTCCCCTTAAAGGAACGTAAAAAAATAGCACCGGTTGTTCAGAATCTAAAAAGAGAAATCGATCTTGCTCTGAAGAGAGAGAGTAAAAAATTTGTTAGTGTTCGAACAAGAAAAATTGATTTTAGTGAACCGGCAATTTGGCCAAAAGTTGGAACTCTTCACCCAACAACGTTAGTTCTAAATGAAATAAAAAATATTTTTCATTACCTTGGCTTCGTGTGGTCTGATGGACCAGAAATTGAACAGGATCTTTATAATTTTCAAAAACTGTTGATCGATAAAGACCATCCAGCCAGGGATAGTCAAGATACTTATTACATAACCCCCGACTTGCTTCTAAGAACTCATACATCTTCTATGCAAATTCGCTTTTTAGAGGCGCATAAACCACCAGTTCGCGTTCTTTTTCCGGGAAGAGTGTATCGTAGAGACCAAATAGATAGTACCCACTTGCCCGCTTTTTATCAGTTGGAGGGATTACTTGTAGACAAAGGGGCAAAGATGACTGATTTATTAGGGGTGATAGATTTCTTTTGTAAAAGTTTTTTTGGACCTAAAATCAAAACAAGAGTTTATGGTCATTATTTTCCTTACACCGAACCTTCAATTGAAGTAGAAGTACTTCATAAAAGTGGCCGGTGGTTGGAAATTTTAGGTGCTGGTTGTGTTCATCCTCAGGTTCTGAGAAATGCTAAGGTTGATCCGAAACAATTTAAAGGTTGGGCTTTTGGTATGGGTTTGGACCGAATAGTGATGATTAAATACGGAATTAGTGATATACGAGCCCTTTACAGTGGAGATCTAAGGTTGTTAAACCAATTTTAATCAGAAAACGTTTAGTTTTATTATGTTAGTACCATTTAGCTGGCTAAAGGAATTCCTAAAAGTCAACGTCAACCCGCAAGATTTAGCGGAAAAATTATTATTATCAGGAACAAAAGTAGAAAAATTGCAAAAAAGCGGAGAGGATTATATTTTCGATTTAGAAATTACTACTAACAGAGGTGATCTTTTAGGTATATTGGGTGTAGCTAGGGAAGTTTCCGCACTTTTAAACGCCGATTTAAATCTTTCAAGTACGGTTTCTCTTGTCCGCCCAAAAGAGGCAAAAACAAAACCGATAAATCTTATTGTTTCTGAAAAAAACCTGTGCCCCTACTTTAGCCTCGTAGTATTGGACAACCTAAGTTTAAGAGAAACTCCGAGTTTTATAGTAGAAAGGTTGGAAAAGAGTGGAATGAGAGGGGTAGGCAATATAATTGTTGATCTAACTAATTTAGTAATGATTGAAACTGCTCAGCCTTCTCACGCTTTTGATTATGGAAAAGTCGTGGGGAGAATGCTTTTAAGATTAAGTAAAAAAGGGGAGATGATTCAAACTATTGACGGCCAAAAACGAGAGCTCGCTGCCGGCGCAATTATTATTGAGGACAGCGAAAAAATAATTGATTTGGCTGGGCTTATGGGTGGCAAAAATAGTGAAGTGGATCAGAAGACAAAAACAATAATTTTACACGTTCCAATCTATAACAGTAGTCTAATTCGAAAGGCTTCACTTGCTTTAAATTTAAGAACGCAAGCCTCTTCCCGATTCGAAAAAAAACTTGACCCAAATGGACATATTTTTGCTATTAAACGGCTTACTAAATTATTTCAAGAGTATTGTGGTGCTAACGTCGCTACCGATATCCTTAGTTCAAAAGAAATAGCTGCCAAGGAAATATCTTTCCCCTTAAATGCAATCGAAGAGATACTAGGCATAAGAATAGAGGAAAATAAAGTAGTCGATATTTTAAGTTCTCTTGGTTTTAGAATAATACCACAACCTTTTGAAGAAAAAACTCTGAAAGTTAAAATACCTACCTGGAGAAACGACGTTAAGGAAAAAGAAGACATTTGTGAAGAAATCGGCAGAATTTGGGGATATAGAAATTTTCCTCTTACCTTGCCACAAGGTGAGATACCAAAATATGGAGGATTTTTCCAAGATTGGGAACAAAAGGTGAAGCAAACTTTAGCTTCTTTTAGCTTTCACGAAATCCAAGGTTACACGTTAACAAAAGAAGACTTAATAAAGAAAATTAATTTTTCCTTAAACAAAACCTTACGGGTTATTAATCCATTAAGTTCTGATTTTGAAGTGTTGCGACCCACATTATTAATTTCCTTGCTAATTTCTTTGAGTTTAAATCTGAAGAACTATGTTAACGAACCGTTGTTTGAGTTGGGTAGGGTTTTTACTAATGAGTTCAAAAACCAATATTTACCCTATCAACCTAAGAAAATCGCCGGCATCTTACCGGGAAATAAGTTTTTTGAGACGAAAGGAGTTTGTTTAAAATTCCTGGAAAGGTTGGGGATTAGTTTCTCCCAGATACTTGAAGGGGAACATCCCTTTTTTGAGGTAGGTGAGGTGGCTAAAATTGTTAAAGATAAGCAAACCTTGGGTTATTTTGGGAATTTAAATAGAAAGGTAACTTTTGAATTTGAAGTAGAAGAAGCTAGTTTTTTTGAACTAGATTTTGATTTAATTGAGAATCTTGCAAAAGTAAATAAAGAAATCGAACCTCTGCCGGCTTTTCCTCAAATTATTGAAGATATATCCATAATCGTTGAGGAATCAAAACAGGTAGGAAAGGTTTTAGAATTAATAAAAAAAAGTGCCAATTATTTACTTAGAAAAGTGCAAGTTATCGATGTTTACCGTGGTCCTCAAATAGGGGAGGGTAATAAGGGAGTTACCATAAGACTTACATTTTTATCTGAGAAAAAAACTCTAACTAACAGCGATATTGTTCCGGTCCGTAAACTAATTATCAGGAATTTAGAAAAGGATTTAGTAAAGATACGTTAAAATTTAACGGCCCTTTTACTTATCGCAAAAAGGCCGTTAAGCTGCTTGCTGCTCTTTTTTTGTTTGGTCGGTTTCTACGACGGGTTTAGGCACTTCTTTCCGACTCCTTTACGTGAAAGAACCGCGCCGAGGGAATTCCGCTGCGATTGCCTTGAGTACCCCGTAGATTTCCTCTTCAGAGAGGATACCGGAGAACTCTTGGACAGCCGCACGAATTCTGCGAACCATTTCGTCCTCCCTGATCCTTCTTTCGCTGGCCTCCTTTCTAATCTGCCGAATAACAGAGGCGAACTTATCAGCGACAGTGAGAACCTTCAAGGTAACCACCCCCTCTCCTAGCAAGCAGTAAATTAATTAGACCAATTATTTTGAAAAATACAAGAAGCAAGCTACCGATTAAAGTTTTTAGGGTTTAATAATGACGGTGATTTCGCTAGTCGCAGTTTTACCATCACTCGTGTAAGCAATTACTTTCACCGTGTGACTTCCGGTTATACTCGGACTTAAACTCACCGTAGTTTCATAAGTTGGTGCTGTTTTAGTAGTAACTAGCGTATTATCAAAATAAAATTCGACTTTTTCAATTGCGTTTGGGGCAATAACTGTTGCTAACAAATTAAATTGTGATCCGAGGGTTTCGTTTGGCAGGGGTTTTTGAATTTGAACAACTACTCCTTCTGCCCCCAAATTTAATTGCGAATAATCAGAACCTGGAGGACAGGGGTCACAAATATTTTTCTCCCAAGAATCATACATTACCAAGAAAACTTTGTCTTCAGCTTGACCAGTGGCAATACAAACACTGTCCGCAACTTGACCAGTTGTCTTACAAATTTTTATGATCTTGTGCATATCGTCAACTCTTTGGGGAACTTGCCATTTAGCGAATAGTTCTTTTCGGGTTTCACTGTAAGGACCGATTAGAAGTCCTGAAATTCGATCCACATCTATCTCCACAATACCATCGGGTCTTTTAAAGGGAGTGTCCTTTTCGTTTTTTAAAACTTCAGTCATTATTCGGTGCCAAATCGGAGCGGCTCCAGTAATACCAGAAGACAGTCTTGGGTGCATTGGACTATTATCGTTATTACCGACCCAAACTCCGGTCGTAAAGGCAGGCGAAAACCCAATTGTCCAATTATCTCTTTTATCATCAGTTGTTCCGGTTTTTGTGGCAACTACCTTTCCTTTAACCGATAAAATATTATCAACGCTAGAAGCTCCAAAAGCGTCGTATTTCGCATTTTTATCAGATAAGATATCAGCTATAAGGTAGGCGTGTTCTGGTGTTAGAACTTGTCTACCTTCCGTAGGTTTAAATTCTTCCAAAACCTTACCCTTATTATCAGTTACTTTCAAAATAGTCACTGGATCTACTCTTTTTCCGCCGTTAGAAAAAGCGCTAAAAGCATTTGTTAGCTCAATTAATTTTACTTCGCCTCCTCCAAGTGTAAGTGATAAACCGTATCGTGATTCATCAGTAAAAGTATTAATCCCTAAATCTTTGGCGGTTTCAATCATATCTTTAACCCCGACAGCCGCGAGCATTTTCACTGCCGGAAGGTTATAAGAATTTCCTAGGGCAAAACGAACTGGCACTGGTCCGTGAAATTTACCATCATAATTATCGGGAACATAAGGAGGTTTACCCTCCCCACCCGGAAATTCTGTTCTTTTATCTAGGAGTAAGGTTGCCGGTGTAAAGCCCTTTTTAAAACCCGTAACATAATTAACTGGTTTTATAGCACTACCTGGTTGGCGCAGGGAAATAGTCACGTTTACATTACCGTCATAATCCTCTGCAAAATAATCTTTTGAACCAACCATAACTAAAATTTCTCCAGTTTTACTATTTTGAACAATCGCACCGCCGTTTCCCACTTTAAGGTTTTTGTTTTCCGCCTTCTCTATTTCGTTAGCGACAATTTCTTGGGATTTCTCCTGAAGTTGCCAATCAAGAGTAGTCGTTACTTTTAAACCACCTTGTTGAACTTTTTCTTCACCGTATTTTTCAATTAATTGTTCTTTGACATACAAGACAAAATGAGGCGCTTTTATACCTTGGCCGCTCTCTGCAAACTTAACGTTTTCTAAGTCTTTTAGGGCTTCTTTTTCCTGCTCATTACTGATATAACCATCTTCCCTCATTCGCCGTAAAACATCTTTTGATCTTTGTAAGTAGGCTTTTGGATTAGCCCCAAAAGGGGAATAGGCGGTCGGTTTTTGAGGCAGACCCGCTAAAATAGAACTTTCAACCAAATTTAGGTCTGAGGCATGCTTCCCAAAATATAAGTTAGAGGCGGCCTCCACTCCCCATGCAGTTCCTCCGTAAGGCACCTCGTTTAAATAAATTTGCAATATCTCGTCCTTACTGTAACGACGTTCAATCTGAGTAGCTAAAATAAATTCCTTTATTTTTCTGGTAATAGTCCGTTCGCTAGAAAGCAGGGCATTTTTTACTAATTGTTGGGTTAAAGTAGAACCTCCAGTAAGTTTACGTTCAACAACGATTCGTTCAATTGCACGAATTATGCCGGTTGGATCAAAACCTTTGTGTTTATAAAAGTTTTTATCCTCAATCGCAATCGTAGCGTCTTTTAAACTCTTAGGTATCTGATCCAAAGTAACTAAAGTGCGGTTCTGATTACCGTAGACATCAAAAAGCAAAACTCCGGCTCTATCAAAAATTTTTGTCGCTTGTTCAATATTTCTATTAGTAAGTTTAGTGGGTGAGGGTAAGTCTTTGGCGAAAATCGCAAAAGAAATAATTAAAGAAAATATTGAAAGAATAAATATAATAGATAAAAGGGATACCGCCCGACCTAAAATTTTTACTTTTTTTCTTCTCCAATCAACCTTTGCTGAAAGCTTCTTTCTCCACGAGGGGTTGCTTCCTACCATATACCCTTGAATTCTAGCATAAAGATTGTTAATATGAAAGCTGCCTACGTTTATGAAAAATGAAAATCTTTTGAGACGAAACGTTGTCTCTATTTACCCAAATAAAGAAGAACTGGAACGTAAAATTAGCCAAGAAAAAATAAAACTTTATCTAGGTATCGACCCTTCAAATTCTCTTATTCATTTAGGAAACGCCGTTGTTTTAAGGAAACTGGCGGAATTTCAGGAACTTGGTCATAAAGTAATCTTGGTAATTGGTGATTTTACGGGTATGATCGGAGATCCAACTGATAAAGGCGTTGGTCGGGCGGAATTGAGCCGAGAAGAAATTTTAAAAAACGCCAAGACTTATAAGAATCAGGTTGCAAAAATTCTCAGATTCGCTGGTCCTAATGCTGCTTCGTTCAAATTTAATAGTAATTGGCTAGCAAAACTTTCCTTGGCTGACGTTATTGAACTCTCCTCGCTTCTAACCGTATCACAACTTGAAGAACGAGATATGTTTGTCCAACGTAAAAAGGAGGGTAACCCTATATATTTACACGAGTTTTTATACCCGCTCCTGCAGGGATACGATTCCGTGGCTTTAGACGTTGATCTTGAAGTCGGCGGTACTGATCAAACTTTTAATATGCTTGTTGGCAGACAACTAGCTAAAAGTTTAAAAAATAAAGAAAAGTACGTTTTGACTACTCCTTTACTTTTGGGAACGGATGGCCAAAAGATGGGGAAAACTACCGGTAATTTTATCGCAATCAACGATTCCCCAGAAAAGATGTTTGGTAAAATAATGTCTCTGAAGGATGATTTGATAAAACACTACTTTGAGCTTGCTACAAATGCAGATCTTGATTCCATTGATTTTAAATCAAAGCAGATGGATTTGAAAAAACAATTAGCATATTTAATCGTTGAAGAGTATTACGGTCAGGAAGAAGCTAAAAAAACTAAAAAAGAATTTGAAAATGTCTTTCAAAGAGGAAAAATACCGCAATCTATTATCGAACTACCCTTAATATCCGGAGCCACTCTTACCCAATTCCTTATATCAAACAACATTGTTAGCAGCCGCTCAGCAGTAACAAGACTCGCAGATGATGGGGCAATTGAGATTGATGGCAAAGTAGTTAAGAACAGTAAAAGTATTCTTCGAGATCAACAAGTCTTAAAAATTGGGAAGAAAAAATTCGTCAAGGCGATACTAAAATGAGACATAAGTCTCTTTTGTAAACAAAATGAAAAAAAGACAACGGGTTATCTGGATACTATTAGCGGTTCTTGTTTCTATAAGTTTAGTAATATTTCCTCTTCTTTTTTACCTAGGTTCCTAATCAATGAAACTCGGCACCAGTGTTAAAGAGTTACCCCTAATCGGAGATTTCTATGCAAGAGGGTTAAAGGTATTAGGAATCAGAACGATTTTTGATTTGGTTAATCATTATCCTTTCCGCTACGAAGACTATTCGAAAGTAGAAAAAATTAGAAACCTTACCCCTGATGAAAAAATAAGTGTAAAAGGTATTGTTTGGCAAATTAAAAATATTAGAACAAGAAGCGGAAAATTTATTACTAAGGCTATTGTTGCTGACCAGACTGATAAAATTGAAGTTATATGGTTTAATCAACCTTTTTTGACTAAAAATATCCACTCTGGCATGCAAATCTCACTATCAGGAAAAGTCGAATTTGAGGGAAAAAAACCAAAATTAATATCACCATCCTATGAGATTATCAGATCAAGCCAGACACTTGTGTTCCCGCAAGAGACGACCAGTACGATCCATACCGGTAGGCTCGTACCAATTTATCCAGAAACATCTGGCATTACTTCGAAGTGGCTACGCGCAAGAATCGCCCAAATATTACCCCTGATTTTAAAAAACCAAAAAGATTTTATGCCCTCTGTTATTTTAGATAGACAAAAACTAGGTACACTTAATGAGGCTCTTATTAAAATTCATTTTCCAAAAAACTATTTACAGGTGAAAGAAGCAAGAAAAAGACTCTCTTTTGATGAATTGTTTATTATTCAGTTAATTAGCGCTCTACGAAGAAAAGTTTGGCGAGAAAACAAAGAGGCAGCTTCTTTGAAAGCTGATAAGGAAAAAATTAAGGAATTTATTAAAAATTTGCCCTTTACTCTTACAAAAGCTCAGCTAAAAGCAACTGGCGAAATTCTCTTTGATATGCAAAAAGAAACACCCTCTAATAGACTTTTAGAAGGCGACGTTGGTTCTGGAAAAACGGTGGTGGCAGCGACAGCTGCCTTCGTTGCCTCTCAAAGCGGGTTTGACACAATATTCGCTGCCCCAACCGAAATCCTGACCTTTCAACACCAAAAAACCCTAGCCGAAATTCTTTCTCCTTACAAAATAACGGTTGGTATTTGGACAGCTAGTAAAAAAATTAAAGGAGATGTAACTTGCGGAACCCACGCTCTTTTGAATACTTTTAAATCAGATAGACCAGTAGGATTAGTAGTGGTAGATGAACAGCACCGCTTTGGTGTTGCGCAAAGAGCTAAACTTTTTGTTGATCAATCAAAAAAATTTACACCTCATCTTTTGACAATGACAGCCACTCCTATTCCCAGAACCCTTACCCTCACCTTATATGGCGATTTGGATCTTTCCGTTCTTGACGAAATGCCGAAAGGTCGAGAAAGAATCGCCACCTTTGTAGTACCTAACAGCAAAAGAAACAATGCTTATAAATTTATTGAAAAACAAATAAAGATGGGTCGGCAAGCGTTTATCATTACTCCTTTTGTTGAACCTTCGGAAAGTATGGTGAGTGTTGCCGCCGCTAAATTAGAATTTGAAAAACTTAAAAAAAAGTTCCCAAAGAATATTAACTTGGGACTTCTTCACGGAAGGCTCAAGTCAAAAGAAAAAGAAACGACTATTAATAAATTTAAAGATGGCAAAATCGATATCTTAGTAGCCACACCAGTTGTGGAAGTGGGAATTGACGTTCCAAACGCGAATGTGATGATGATAGAGTCTGCAGAAAGATTTGGATTAGCCGCTCTCCACCAACTACGAGGTAGGGTAGGTAGAGGAGCCCATAAATCTTATTGTCTTTTGTTTACTAATTCAAGAAGTGAAACAACTTTAAAACGCCTTAAAAGTATGGAAAAGATAGATATTGGCTTTGAGCTTGCGGAAATAGATCTAAAAATGCGTGGCAGTGGGGAGATTTTTGGTCTTAGGCAGTCTGGTTTTCAAACTTTAAAAATTGCCGATCTTTCTGACCAAGAATTAATCGCGGCTGCTCAAACTGAAGCCAAAAAACTGTTAGTAAAGGGTTGGCAGCCAAAAAAATATCCCAATTTAGCAAGAAGAATTCAAGAATTTCAAACTGAAGATATCCAACCAAATTAAAAATTTAAACTTTGCGCCCGGGTGTCCGACACCTGAACGTAAATAATACTTTAATTTTAATCTAAACATTAGAATTATTTTGTCAACAAAAAGTTATACCTAGGTGTCAGACACTCAAATGTACTCAAATGTAATTTTTATTCTAATAAAAGTTTTTGTAGATTAATTTCTCTTTGATAATCTATCCTCGAATCTACAAATTCCTGATAATCTTTTACTGGGCCTTTTTTACCAAAATAGTCAAGAATAGTTTTCTTATCAATAAAATCAAGCTTATCAAGTCCTAGGTAACAACGGAAGCTACTCCACACATAATTCTCTGGTCTTTTCACAAGAGCAGAGTTGGTAGGGTTCAAATGAATATAACGACTAAGGTGTAGCAGATATTCATCGGTATCTACTGGTACATGCTTGAAACGTCCTTGAAACAAATGTCCAGAACGTTTGTACCTTAAATTAAAGTAATTTGCATAAGAAGTAGTAAGGACTTGCATAAACTTAGAAAGAGAAGCCACGGATGTTTGTTTTACCAGTAAATGTACGTGGTTTGGCATTAAAACAAAGGCGAGTATTTTAACTAAAAATTTCTTTGAATATTTGCTCAAATTTCTTAGAAAACTATCAAAATCCCACTTGTGGACAAAAATATCTTGGTTATTACCCTTGGCGATCAAATGATAATAAAAATCTTGCGTAAAAATTCTTGGTTCTCTCATAAAAGTTGAACCTATTGAACCTAAGTGTCTGACACTAGAACGAGACTTTTATATTTACTTAACTTACCCTGCCGATATTAATTTGTCAAATAGTAAAAGATAAAAATCGTGACCGAGTGTCAGACACCTGAAGCTAACTTTAGTAACTTTAGTTGGCAAGAACCTGGTGGTCAGCTAAATGTTTTCTATTTCTTGTGTTGACGTAACCTCTCAAGAGTAGTTATAATAATTTTCATTATGGCACCACTACCAAAAAGACGACACAGCAAGGCTCGACAAGGAAAAAGAAGAGGGGCAATTTCTTGGCAACTCCTAAAATTAGTAGCTTGCCAAAATTGTAAAAGCTTAAACCCTCTTCATACAATCTGTAAAAATTGTGGTTTTTATAAAGGAAAATCTTTTCTGAAGGAAAAGACTAAAATAACTGTCAAGAAGGTGGGGGATGAAAGCAAAACTTGATCCAAGACATATTGCCAGAAAAATCGCCTTGCAAGCTCTGTTTGAATGGAGTTTTAATTCAACTGATATTACCCAAATAACCAACA